>TARA_R110001592_G_scaffold9215_2_pt1 | contig 67394 bp, 56 predicted proteins | sample TARA_R110001592 | Tara Oceans TARA_R110001592 (sample SAMEA4398387) | marine metagenome | biome: Polar Biome; feature: [SRF] surface water layer (ENVO:00010504); material: water (ENVO:00002006), including particulate matter (ENVO:01000060) such as... | depth 5 m | reverse complement strand
GCTCCCGATTGTTCTAAAATTGAAATGAATATTTTGCGACTTCTTATGGCGGGATATTGTTTATCAAAAAATATCCAAACGTGTCCACCGTTACCTGAACGTGAACGCTCCAAGTAGGCAGGGATTTTTTTTTCTTTACAAGTATTAAGGAAAGTAACGGCTTCATCTTGCCAATTCGCTTTATCAAAATCTGCAGCTAAAAACCAAGTGGTATTGTCTTGAAATAGAGGGTAAATTCCAATATGATGAAAGCCGTCCAAATGCTTTTGGATTTGTTCATCTGTATATTTCAGATAAGACTTTTCGGTAAAATTCTGAAACGTCCCTCCATTCATTTTATGCGCCCTTAAACGATAAGGGTCATAAAAATAGGCTGGCATATAGCCTGATTTGTTTCCCCCGCCTGACGGACGGGCAGGTTTCTCCCAACGAACGGCAAATATGTTTTCACGCCCTTTGAATAGGGAGCGTAAAAGGTTGATATTTTCGTGATTGGAAACCATTTTATTGATAATACTCATCCCCAATCTTCAAATTCCCGTTGCTTCATTGGTGTTTTTCTGATTTCAGCAATATTGGATAGGGTTATGTTTAAAGTTTTTCTGAACGCATTTTCATTTACTTTTTGCCCAAAGAAAATACCATCAATAATATCTTCAAAATCATTCATTTGAAGCCAATCTTTTATTAAGGCTTCCGCTTGATTCTAATAGTCGTCATCATCTTTACAACTGGACGCCAGAACACCAAATTGCAAAGTCAACTCGTGATTGAATTTTTCGGCTTCTAAAATGATTCCTTTATAAGTTGGTATTGATAAATCGTCTGTATCCATAGTTGATTATTATATGTCCCAAAATGTCCCGCGTTTTTGTAACGTGTCCTAAAAACGTATAAATTGTCTCACGTTTTCAGGACGTGTCCCAAAATGTCCCACGTTATTTTTAGCCATTTTTCAGTAAATTATACAGTTTTTCATTTACGTATATAACCTCTTTTCCCTTTGAAAGTGACTTTAAAACGTCTATTTCTTTTAAATTATTCAAATGTCGTGAAGCTGCTTTACGTTCTAAGTTTAAATTTTTCACCAAAAACTCTATTTTACAATAAGGATGAACGAAAAGCTGCTCTATCAAATCTTTCGAATAGATTCTAGGTAATTTCTCCTGCACCAATTTTTGTGTTTCGTTGAACAGTTGATTGATTTTATTTATTTGCTCAATTGTACTCAGCGCTGTCTGCTCAATACCTTTGAGTATAAACAAAATCCAATCTTCCCAGTTATTTTTAGTCTGAACCTCCTGTTATAATCGATAGTAATCTCCCTTTCTGTGGATAATATAAGAACTCAAATACAATACAGGTTCGTTTAATAAACCTTTCAAAATTAAATACAAGACATTGATAATCCTTCCAGTTCTACCATTACCATCATAAAAAGGATGGATGCTTTCAAATTGATAGTGTTGAATGGCTAACTTGATTAATGGAGAAACATCATCTTCATCAATGTTGATATATTCTTCAAGGTTTTTCATTAAGCCACTAATCGAATCAAAATTATCAGGCGGAGTATAAATCACTTCATTAGTCAAGTCGTTAATTAATGCCGTTCCAGGAAGTTTTCTGAGTCCAGCATTATTTTCTTCCAATTCTTTCTGAATGGTAATTATTCCGTTTGTATTAAGAAATCTTTTTTCTTTGATTAAAATCGTACCCATCAGAAGTGCTTCTCTGTATCGTAAAACCTCTTTTGTTGCAACATCTGGTTTTGCTGATTTGGCGTATAACGCCTGATAAAGTTTGTCTTGGGTTGTAATCACGTTCTCAATTCCTGAACTCGCTTGAGCTTCTTTTAAAATAACAGCATTGATGAGAATATTTGGATTCGGTAATGTACTCGTAAGACCTTTTAATTCTGCCAGTGCAACTGCAGATTTACTTTCCTGTTTGAGAATAGCAATTGTCTCTACCAAAGATTGTTTTGGAGGAAGAAGAGGTAAATCGTTAAATGCTTTATGTGATTTTGTTGCCATAGCCTAAAATTAAAATGCGTATTCCTATAAATTACAACTCATTGATCTCCTTTTCAATTAGCCGGTATTCATCCTTTCCATCTTCTCCTGAATAAAAGTCTCGCAAGTCCTTTTTGGTTAATTTTCATTATAGGATTTATTTTCCCAATTGTTTTAAAATTTCTTTGTTATTGTCAAATATCTTTGTCGATTTTGACTTCCTTCGTATTTAAAGCAATATTAGTTCATTTACTATTGTAATTAGACCTTTTCTTGATTTCATTCAAATAGTAACTTTCCTTTGCTGCTGAACTTACCAACTCTTAAAATACCCTTTCCGGTACATCAAAATACTGATAAACAGCCCATCGTTAATTCTATTTCTAAAACCTTCTTTTCTGCAACATAGTCTGCCGAGGCAATATTGGAAGACACTACGGGAATGCGTCCGGTTTTTCCTGTATTATCTTCCTCTTAAATTAATAACAATTGCTTACCAAGTTCAGTGCTAAGATATTGCTGGTCTCTACTCCTGAATTTCTCAAGAAGTGTGAGTTGAAACCAAACTGCATCTATCAAAGGGTTGAAATGGTTTCGAAAATTTTTGGGGTTATTGTATAATCCAATTTTATCGAAAATTGCCTTCCTAGACTTTGGTTCTATGCAATATTGGAGCAGCTGTTTGGCTTTTGTGGTAATGCTGTTTTAATGGCCTCTTTGTCTCTGTCTCCACTTTCAGAGACAGAGAGCCTAAGATAAGGATTAATGTCAATTAAGCTATTGAATTCAAGTGTTGACATAACCATTGTTGACATATTATGTCTAAAGTTGGAAAAGATTTTTGCGCTTCACAATCAGCTTCTGATTCCAGTTAGAACCAATTATTATTTTATAAACGTTTTCTTTTTTTCTGATTTTTAAATGGTTGTGCCGTTAATTTTACCTATCAAAATCTGCCCTCCCCTAAAAGGAATATTTCACAAACACAATCAACCTACTACTTACTACATATAGGTTGCAAATTAAAGAAAATCAGTACCTTAACCTGTAGTAAGATAGAGTAAATCAAGTTACTACGCCCTACTACAAAAAAGACTTTTGTAGTAAGGTGGATCTTGAGTCATGATGCTCACAAAATACAGGTTACCAATTAATTAAATGCCATATGTAGTAAGGTAGTAGGTGTAGTAGGTGGTTTTCACGGAATTTTAAACTTTAAAAATAAATGAAAATAAATATGGCTTATATAATGTCGGGAGCTTGGAAACAAACTGCCTTCTAAGTGGATTTACTTTTTTCTTCATCAGCCAGCTTTTTCCCGAACTGACTTCCTATTGAGTGTCTCAGACTTTATAATCATTAAAAACTAACCTGACGTACAAGGAATTCCGATTAGAGGAATATTTTAGCATCACGGAAAAATGATAGTTGGAGTTAGGCTTTCCACCTGCCCGGATGGTTTTCAAATATTTACATATACCTATAATTATCTTTATGTCTAAATATTAAAAATAATATACGTATACCTCAATACATAATTTTTCAGATACATAGATCGAGACACATAGGGATATTTGACCATCCTTATAGGTTTTTAACTAGATATACCCATATTGAAATAATAAAAAAAGTCATGTCCTAAAATAAGTAAATTTGATTATTGATAAAATAGTCTTGAATAATTCGTCCAGTGCCAAAACAACCTTTTGGTCACACCACCATTTGGCTGTGCGGGGTCTTTGCAAGTTGTGTCTTTGTCCGACAAAATCCTATCGGTTTTATTGTGCCAAAAACGAACTTGCCTCACCAATTCCAAACCCGACGAGCTGGTTTTGAAATTTGCTGGGGAAATGAAAAATCCTCGCAACTCGGATTTTTAAAGGACGAGAAGAGAAAAGCAACTGATAATGGCTGGAGACAAAACTGGATCAAGAACTAACTATCCGGAAATTCCGGATAGTTCAATTAGAAGGCAACAGAAAGATCACCAGGAACATTGATCATTATATTCTTGATAGGATCATCTTTAACACTTTTTATTACGACCAGTAAGCCTTAAGAAATGAAAACCGTGAAGAAATTGGTTAATAGTGTGCTGAATAGAAGCAAGTAATTGCTCATCTTGAATTATTTTTTGCAATTTTTTTTGATCGTCGAAATTATGGAAAAATAAAAAACCTTAGCCGGACCGTTAAAAATTGAAACATTCCGCCCCATAATCCGCCCCAGATCTAAAAATAAAAACCCTAAATTACTATATTTCAAGTATTTAGGGTTTTAGTTTGTGGAGCTGGCGGGAGTCGAACCCGCGTCCAGATAGGGAAACACCGTACCGTCTACATGCTTAGTCAACTATTGAATTGTCGACCGAAAGCCGCTGGCTGACACACCTACTTTCGGCTTATCTGCTTAATTTCGCACCTGATTAGCAGTATCACAAGCACTAGTCCTTCCTTATCGACACCCCAGTATCAACCCCGAAAAGACACAGGGTTGCGGGATGTGGCCGGGGAGTATCTATCGAAACTCAACCCTTTAAGCATTATCTAGTCCCCTAAGGGTAAGATTAGGCAGCCATGGCGTAATTATTTTCGCCAATTATGGTTTGTATGAATCGTTCAAGGCAGTACATACTCCAGCCTGCATGCGAGCCCAATCTTTACTCCTACTGTCAAAACCGGTCAGCCCCATGTGAATTAAGTTGACAAAGCTAACACAAATTTGGTTCCAAAACCTAAATATTTTTGTAGTTAATAAACCTTGAAGAGGGCTAAACGCATCAATACTTATGTGGATTTACCTCATAGGAAGCCTTCTAGTTAAGGTCGTTATAAAAAATAAGCTTTAAACCTCACTTTTACCCCAATTGAGAGGAATGAGGAAGGTTAGATTTTTATCTGAGGATTCCCCAGGCATTACCCTCCCAATGTTCTTTCAATGCCAAAAGATGACAGATTCTAAAACGCACGGTTAAGGGGGGACTGGTACTGTATAAAAGCCGATTACCTCTGAAGTACGATTTTAAAGTAATTGATTAATAGTTAGATTCATAAAGGTTAACTTGGATTGGTCTTATTAATGCCAATGAATGCCTTTGCCTAATGTGCGGACATATAAAAATAAAAAAAGGCCATGGAGTCGTAACCATGGCCTCTGAACTAAATAAGCTAAAAAAATCACCTTTCCGAAATATTGTCTGTGGCCGGTTTAAAGCGTGTTAATATTTTTATCCAAGCTGTTTTCTTAATTATAAAAACAATTACGTACAGTTGTCTTTTTTGGATCTTCGCAGCCTTAAATTAATTTAAATAGTTTGCTAGCAGTTTAATTATTTTTTAATCCAATGGTAAAGAATAACTTACTCCAAGCAAATAAACAATAAGCTGAAAGCATAGACTTATCCTTTATGAATTCAATTAAAGTGCCAAGGAAAGTTACTTTTATTCCTTCGACCTATTTTTTTGTTTCCATTTATTTTTCAATTTTAAAATTACTTCTAGTCTTAGTAGCAAAAATGGCCTACGGAATTTGATACAAAGAGAGGGGATACTTTTCAAAAAAGCGTTAAATTGCTTGAAGGTTGGAACGGGTTAAAGCTTGCTCCAATTACTGCCATTTAATATGTTTATTACGAGTCTTATTTTTATTCTTAAAGCCATTAATGAATGTTCGACGCCGATTCCAGGAGTGGAGCCAGGATTCTCTACAGGAAGCTTAAGTTAAATTGGGTTTTCAGCACTTCTACCTTTATTGGCAATTTCCTTATCACATTACTAGTAACCTATTTTTTTAGTAAAATAGGCTACGATGCTCAGGTCAATTTCGTCTTCTTTATCAGTATTCTGGCGATAGGTTTGTGGATATCCGAAGCTTTGCCTCCTTTTGCGGTGGGGATTTTTATCATTGCGACTTTGTTGCTTGGGTTTAGCACCGATTTCTTTTTTGACAAAACCATGCCAGCGGAACTCTACGTGAGTACCTGGACCAGTAATGTGATATGGCTACTCTTAGGTGGTTTTTTTCTGGCCAAAGCCATGAGTATAGTAGAATTGGATCAGCAGTTGTTTCAGTTTACGGTTAAAAAATTTGGACAGAAACCAGAGCGCCTATTATTGGGGCTAATGTTGACTACAGCTGTTGCGAGCATGATCATGTCCAATACTGCTACCACTGCTATGATTATTTCCTCTATAATTCCATTGGTACGTTTGATAGGTAAAAATGCGCCTTATGGCAAGGCACTGTTGACGGCAATTCCTGCTTCGGCATCGGTAGGTGGCATAGGCACAATTATCGGAAGCACACCCAATGCGATTGCAGTGGGTGCATTACAGGAGAAAGGGATTAGTATTACCTTTATGGATTGGATGGTGGTAGGCTTTCCTACCGGATTATTATTGGTTTGGTTGTTTTGGAAATTTCTGTGCAGAACCCAGGATTTCTCTGATGTTAAACTTGATCTTTCCCTTTTGCCTAAAGGAGAAGGGAATGTAGGCAGTTTTGAAAAATACGCGGTAATTGTCACATTGATTGTTACTGTATTGATGTGGTTGACTGAACCCCTGCATGGGATTCCTGTTGCAGCTACCTCTGCAATCCCCATAGTATTGCTAACAATGACTCAGGTGATTCATTCCGAGCATGTGCGAAGTCTCCCATGGGATACGCTTATGTTGGTGGCTGGTGGGCTAGCCTTGGGCATTGCCCTGGTGGAAGTAGGTTTGGCAGAAATTGTCATGCGAAAAATCAATGCACTTCCCTTGCCCAAGGTTTTTATAGCCATTATCTTTTGTTTGGTAGCGGTGTTGCTATCCAATGTGATGAGCAATACGGCAGCAGCTTCCATTCTGGTCCCATTGAGTCTTGCTTTACCGGGTATTTATGGTATTGCAGGACCTGTGATGGTTGCCATTAGCTGTTCTTGTTCATTGTTGCTCCCCGTTTCTACTCCCGCCAATGCCATTGCATTTGCTACAGGGATGGTGGAGCAAAAAGATTTCAGGACTGGTGGTCTCTTCTATATTATTCTCGGGCCTATAGTAGCTTTTTCAGCTGTAATGGCCTGGGTGCTCTTATTTCATTAAAAAAAATAGGCTATGAAAATGTACTTGTTAGTGCCCATGCTTTTGTCTTTATCCTGTGGAGGCCCGAAGGAGAAACAGGAATTAAACCAATTGGAGAAGGATATTCAAGACCTGATGCAGGGGGTAGAAGGAGAATTTGGCCTGGCCTTTAGGTTGCTGGACGATTCTGATAAGGAATTATTTATAAATGAAAAAGAGGTGTTTCATGCTGCAAGCACCATGAAAACCCCCGTAATGATCGAACTTTTTAAGCAATCTGCTACAGGAAAGTTCTCCTTGCAAGATTCGATACCAATACGCAATGAATTTAAGAGCATCATGGACGGCAGCACCTACAGTATGGATTTGGGAGTGGACAGTCAGGAGGCTTTGTACAGTCGAATTGCCAAAAAAGGCAGCATCTATGAATTGATGTATCAGATGATTGTCAAAAGCAGCAATCTGGCGACTAATATATTAATCGAAAAGGTAGGCGCTGAAAATGTAACGCAAACCATGCGGGATTTAGGGGCGCAGGATATTCAGGTGCTGAGGGGAGTAGAAGACCTGAAAGCTTTTGAGGCAGGCCTAAGCAATACCACTACAGCCTTTGATATGATGCTGGTCATGGAGGCCATTGCCAAAGGCAAGGTGCATGGATCGGACAATATGATTGAAATTCTCTCCGACCAGCATTTCAATGGATTGATTCCAAAATATTTACCCAAGACTATAAAAATAGCGCATAAAACTGGGGCTATTACAGGAGTACAGCATGATGCTGCTATAGTGGATTTTTCCAATGGGGAAAGCTATGTATTGGTTATTCTGAGCAAAAACCTTAAGAATGAAGAACTGGGTAAAGAAACAATTGCGAAAATCAGTCAATTGATTTATACCCATGTGGTAAAACCATAGCATGGAACGCTATTGGGCTTGCCTTCAGTTTATTCCCTTTCTAAAAAACCAAATATTATTTTAATTAAACATTATTTTAATATCTTTGCACCTTATTTATTCGCCAGATATGGAGTAAATACCAATTTTTTAAATTAATCAATGCTTTAATTATAAATTCACCTATAATTTTGATCCATGACACAGGCCTTTTACAACTTATTCAAACCAAAAGAAGCCAATCTAAAAGATGAAGTTCTTTCAGGTTTAACTGTTGCCTTGGCTTTGGTTCCCGAAGCAGTAGCCTTCTCTCTTATAGCAGGAGTTAGTCCTTTGGTAGGACTATACACAGCTTTCATAATTGGGCTAATCACCTCCATTTTAGGAGGTAGGCCTGGGATGATATCAGGAGCTACAGGGGCCATAGCGGTAGTTGTGGTAGCATTGGTAATCGATCATGGGATTGAGTACCTTTTTGCTGCGGTTGTATTAATGGGATTGATTCAAATATTGGTAGGAGTGCTGAAACTTGGGAAACTTATTCGGTTGGTTCCTCATCCAGTTATGTTTGGATTTGTCAATGGATTGGCGATTATAATTTTCACTGCCCAGTTTGCACAATTTAAAACAGTAAATGCTCAGGGAATTGCCGTATGGATGACCGGTTATCCTTTGTACTTAATGTTAGGGCTTGTTTTGGTGACCATGATTATTATTAAATTTTTGCCTCTGTTGACCAAAGTAGTTCCTTCCGCATTAGTGGCAATACTCACTGTTTCTTTAATTGTGATTTTCGGTAATCTAGATACCCAAACAGTAGGTGATATGGCCTCTATATCTGGAGGACTTCCTGAATTTCATATCCCAATGGTGTCTTTAACCATGGAGACCTTTTGGATTATTTTACCTTATGCAGCCATTATGGCTGGTGTAGGTTTGATCGAGAGTTTGCTTACGTTGACACTCGTAGACGAAATTACTGAAACAAGAGGAAGTGGCAATAAAGAATGTATTGCCCAGGGAGTAGCGAATGTAACTACAGGGTTTTTTGGAGGAATGGGTGGATGTGCCATGATCGGTCAGTCACTAATCAACGTGAATGCAGGAGGTAGAAACCGACTTTCTGGAATAGTAGCTGCCCTGGGTTTACTTACCTTTATCTTGTTCTTCTCCTCTTACATAGAAATGGTGCCCATGGCCGCCTTAGTAGGGTTAATGTTTATGGTAGCAATAGGGACTTTTGAGTGGGCTTCTTTTAAGGTATTTAGAAAAGTGCCAAAATCTGATGTGCTGGTAATGATTTTGGTAACCTTGGTAACCGTCTTTTTACATAATCTTGCCTTGGCAGTACTGATAGGCGTTATTATTGCTGCACTGGTTTTTGCCTGGAAAAATTCTAAAATGATTCGTGCTAGAAAACGTGTTGACGAAAAAGGCATAAAACATTATGATATTTTTGGCCCCTTGTTTTTCGGTTCAGTAACTGCTTTCGGAGAGAAATTTGATCCAATAAATGATCCTGATGAAATAATCATTGATTTTGAGGAAAGTAGAATTGTTGACCATTCCGGCTTAGAAGCTGTACATAAAGTGACTGAGCGTTACAGCAAATTGGGGAAAACGGTTTATATCAGACACCTGAATACTTCCAGTAGGGCATTGCTACACAAGGCCAGTCCAATAATTCATGTGAATTATAAAGATGATGATCCTGAATTTATGCATGCTGATGAAAAGGTATTGAAATAAGATTTCAGGTTGAATGGAAAAAAAAATCCGGGTTGATTAATTCAACCCGGATTTTTTTTGGATTATTGCCAAGGGGATTAATCCTATCAAGTTACCTTTATTGCTTTCTATTTTTCCGTGTATTAAAATTTGGGTTTAAGTCCTAGTTCTAGCCAATTTACAGAAATTGTATGCGTCTCTATTAAGCCTAATTATTGCTTATGCCTGAATCTTAGTGAACGTGTTTGGGGTTTTATCACTTTTTTGACAAAATTAATAGTCAATATTTGCATGAGATTTAAAATTTTAGTTAATTATATTCCTTCAACCTAATATTAACCCTTTAGCCAAACATAGACATGAACAAAACCCTCTTATTTTGTTCCTTAATTTTCTTTTTCGCCTGTAATGAAGAAACCCAAGAAATGGAAGAAATTCCTATGGAGACTTTTCGCGATGAAGTGAAAGCTACCCCTGTGAAAGTCGGACTTTCTCAAAAAAAGTCCTTTGATTACCTGATCAATGCCTCAGGGAAAATAGAAGCAGAAAATGAAGTCATGTCCATTGTAGAGCGTAGTGGTTATCTTATAGATCTCAAGGTTGAAGAAGGACAGCAAGTGAAGGAGGGGCAGATTATCGCATTGCTGGATAGGACAGACAGTCAGCTGGAATGGGAGAAAGCTCAAGTGGGCCTGCGAACTGCAAGCGCGGAGTATCAGAGCCTAAAAATAGTTTCCACGGTAGAAACTACCTTTTCGGAAGACCTGGATAAAAATGCTAGAGATGAATTCTGGAAGGCTTCTAGTGGATTATTAGCAGCAGAAATTGCTGTACGAGAGGCTGAAAATAACCTTAATAAAACAGAAGTTAAAGCACCCATCACAGGGGCAATTGCAGACCTGAAAATTAAGAAAGGAAGTCTTGTCAATGCCGGCGACGAAATTTGTTTGGTGCTAAGTACTGGTTTATTAGAAATGAAAGTGAAAGTTTTGGAGTCAGACATTTCCTTTGTAAAAAAAGGACATAAAGCAGAAATTTATCCTGTATCAGGGGCGAGTGAAAGTATAGCAGGTACAGTTATAAGCATTAATCCCAAGGTGGATGAAAATGGATTGGTACAGGTTACAATAAAACTCAATAAAGGTGGAAGCCTATTACCAGGGATGAATGCAAGGGCGGTCATCAGGGCCCCACAGAACAATAACCTCGTTGTTCCAAAAGAAGCGGTGGTTTATCGATCTGGTCGGCCTGTCGTTTTTACAATAGATAAGAATGAAGCCATATGGAATTATATAGAGGTAGGGAAGGACAATGGAAGAGAAATTGAAGTATTGGATGGGCTTGAGGCTGATCAGACAGTTATTGTGAGCAATAACGTGCAGCTAGGACATCAGGCTTCTGTGGAGATTACAACAGAATAAGCTATGGTTAGATTTTTACTTTCAAGACCGATAGCCGTAGGAATGACCTTTTTGGCCTTCCTAATTTTTAGTGTGATTTTGTTTCGAACACTACCTATTTCATTGCTGCCTCCTATAGATGTGCCGCAAATTGTCATTAAAGTAAATTATCCCAATTCTTCCCCTGAGTCCATAGAACGGAATGTGCTGGAACCAATCAGAGAAGGCATGGTCACTTTAAATGGGCTAGAGGATTTAGAAAGCAAGGCAGGTTCTGAAGTTGGGGATGTTCGTTTGACTTTTGATTTCCAGACAAGGATGGAGCTGGCGTATATTGAAGTCAATGAAAAAATTGACAGGCTTACCAACAGTCTTCCGAATGACATGCCGCGGCCACAGGTGGTTCGAATCAATTCCAATGATATCCCGATTGTACGGTTACAAATAATTCCTAAAGAAGGTGTTGATTACGCTGAAGTTTCGATGCTTACGGAGAATGTGATAAAAAAGCGGCTGGAACAATTGAAAGGCGTGGCGCTGGTAGACATTAATGGCCGGCAGGAAAAGGTGATCACTGTCACGCCAAACAAACCCATAATGACTGGCTTGGGCCTTAAAGAGGCAGACTTAATCAGTGCCGTTAAGGATGGGAACAGTGAACTGCCAGGCATAAGTGTGGAGGATGGTCAATTCAGGTATTACTTGCGATTAGCTTCCAGGCTTGAAACGGCGGAAGACGTTGGTAACCTCCCCGTAAGAGGACCATCAGGAAATACCGTAACCCTATCAAAAATAGCAGAAGTCCACCATTCACTGGCCAAGCCAACAGGCTTTCATTTGTTTCAAGGCAAAGAAGGACTTGTGGTGACTGTGCACAAACAGACTTCAGCCAAAATGAATGAAACCATGCCGCTGATTTATGAAGCAGTAGAATTGTTTAAAGAAGATTATCCGCAGGTAGATTTTGAATTGACACAAGACCAGTCCTCCTTGCTAAATGCAGGCATCAATAACCTGCAAACCAGTTTGCTCTTTGGGGGTTTGTTTGCTTTCGCAATTCTGTTTGTTTTCATGGGCAATTATAGAACGCCAATCATTATAGGAATCAGCTTACCGGCTTCTCTAGTGATCAGTTTTATGGTGTTTTATTTTTTCGACATCTCCATTAATGTAATCTCTTTGAGTGGACTGGCTCTGGGTTTGGGAATGCTTATTGACAATGCCATTATCGTGTTGGACAATATCAATCGAAAGCGCGAGGAAGGTATGCCACTGTTTGAGGCTTGTGTCAATGGGGTAAATGAAGTTCAGTCAGCCCTTATAAGTTCTGTGCTAACGACATTGGCCGTTTTTGTCCCATTGGTCTTTTTAAGTGGGGTGGCCGGAGCTTTGTTTTATGACCAGGCCGTATCAGTGGCGGCTATACTATGTGTTTCTTTATTGGTAGCCTTTATCCTACTTCCTTTATTGTATTTCTTGCTCTTTAAAAACAAGACGAAAAGTACGATAAAAGATGACAGTCGCCTTTACAAAGGTATGCTAAGCGGGTATAAATTAATTTACCAGAAATTGTTTGCTCGTCCTGGCTTGTCTTTGCTGGTTTTGTTTCTGATGATTCCCTTGCTGTTGGCCACTGTTAAATTCCTGAAAGTGGAGGGCCTGCCACCGATAGAGAAGTTTGACGTATTGATTTCTCTGGATTGGAATGAATCTATCAATGCAAGCCAAAATAGAGACAGGATTCAAAGTCTACTGGCCCAATTGGAGGGTGAATATACCGTTGCTGAAAGTGATTTAGGGCTAAGGCAATTTATCTTGTATGAAGGTGAAAATGCCATTCAACAAGCCGATCTTTACCTGATGTTTGCCGATAATAAAGGCAAAGAAAATGTTAGCAAGCAACTTCATGAATTTTTCCGCCAAAACTACCCAAAGGCCAGTTTAGAAATAAAAGATGCCCCCAATGCCTTCGATCAACTGTTCAGTTCAAACAAACCTTATTTCGAAGTACGTTTGAAGCAATTAGAATCTGAAAAGCCAATAAGCCCAAGCCAAATGAATTTATGGATGGAGGAATTTCCTTTAGCTACCGTTTCCAAAGGACCAGGGCTGCAAGAAGGGTCTTCTGTGATATTTAAGACAGACCTTGAGAAATTGGCTTTATATGGTTTGGGAGTAGATAATTTGATCACTACAATAGAACAGTTATTTGGCAATTACCTGATTACCGATATTCGGCAATTCGGCGAGATTATTCCCATTCAATTGAGAAATGACCAATTGGATTTTCAAACGCTACTGAAGCATAATTATATCTATGGAGAAGAAGGAGTGCCCTACGCTTTGGATGAATTCATAGCGTTTTCTTACGATTCGCATTATAAATTTGTGACCTCCGACAGGGCGGGGATTTATCAATCCCTAAACCTCGATGTGTCCGAGTCTGAAAATCATGAGACAGCCATTCTGGCTTGGGGTGTTGAAAGAAACCTTGCTGTTGGGTTTGCTGGGCAGTACTTTCAAGATCAGGAAACCATCAAGCAGTTGCTGGGCATTTTGATGGTATCCATTCTATTGCTTTATTTTATTCTGGCGGCCCAATTTGAGAGTTTTCTACAGCCACTTATTGTTGTGTTCACCCTTCCTTTAGGAGTGGGAGGAGCTTTTTTGGTGCTATGGCTCTCAGGTACATCATTAAATGTAATGTCTGCTATTGGATTGGTGGTGATGTTAGGGATTATGGTCAATGATGCTATCCTCAAGATTGACACCATCAATCGACTAAGAATTACTTACCAGGCTAAAGAAGGATTGCTTGCAAGAGAAGCCTTGGTCAAAGCACTTTATCATGCTGGTGAGATACGATTGAAGCCAATAGTGATGACGTCAGTTACCACTATTCTTGCACTGAGCCCTGTAGTTTTTGGTGCTGGGTTGGGGGCAGATTTACAAAGGCCCCTGGTTTTTTCTGTTATAGGAGGACTGACGATAGGTACCTTTACGGCTTTGTATTTTGTGCCCCTTGCTTATTGGTTTCTGTCTGGGCAGCGAGGAGCGGTGAAATTTCAAGGCTGAAAAAACATAGTCCCTATTTAGCTTAAGCTGATGCAAAAGCTGGACAAGGATAAATGTTTATCCTTTTTTCAATTCTATTACCGTAATCTCTGGCCAAATACCTACTCTTCCAGCAAAGGCATGGAAGCCAAAACCTCGGTTTACATAAAGGTATTTCCCTGCCTGCTCAGCGATTCCAGCCCAGTTGGTATAGCGGTATTGCGCAGGGCTCCAACGAACAAAAGGCGTCTCTATACCTATCTGCATACCATGGGTATGCCCACTAAGGGTAAGGTGAATGTCTTTGGGGTGATTTTTCACTTGTTCATCCCAATGTGTAGGATCATGAGAGAGTAAAACTTTAAAGGCATCGTCAGGAACGTTCCGAAGGGATTTCTCAAGATCACCCTTAGACTGAAAGCCCAATCCCCAGTTTTCTACGCCTAATAAACTTATTCTTTGTCCATCTTTCTCGATCACTCTGTTCTCGTCAAGTAAAAGATCGAAGCCCATGATTTTATGTTTGTCTTTTAGCGACTGAAGATTTTTCACTTTGGCTTCCGGACTTGGCCAGGAAGTATAATCTCCATAATCATGATTTCCCAAAATGGAAAATTGACCAAAAGGCGCCTTGATTTTTGAGAAAAGATCAATTATTGGGTCAATTTCATCCGCTTTGTGATTGACCAGATCGCCAGTAAATACAAAAAGATCAGACTGCTGGGCTGCAGCCATGTCAGCTCCTTTTTTTACCGCCTCATAATCGGTGAAGCTACCCGCATGAATGTCTGATATCTGGGTGATGGTGAACCCATCAAAGGCCTCTGGGAGGTCTTTAAAGTAAAGTGTTTTTTTAATGGTCCTGAAATCATATTTTCCTTTTATGATTCCGTAGATAAATCCAGTCATAGGAATAGCCGCCACGGCAAAAGCTATCTGGCTTATAAATTTTCTTCTGGAAGCCATTAGCGATCCATTTTCATTTGATGCACCTGTTGCATAGCCATATACAGAGCCAATTCCCCTGACGATGTCTTCTCCAAACAGAAAGACAATGACGGTGAGCTGGGTGACAAGAATGACCAAAAACAAGTTAAGGGATTGCTGAGAGGAAGCTGATATTTTGCCTTCCCGCATAATGGTGTAAAAAGTAAAACCCAACCAAATAGCCACGGCTCCTGCTACTGTCCAATATATTATTTTACCTTGCGTTAAATAGTCTGCAGGCAAAATTGCTTTAATTCCTTGAAATACGTACCAATCTAAAAAAACAATAATTGATAGTAATGTAATGATAAATAAGGTGCCTCCCACTTTTCTCATGATAGTTTATGTTATTCTATTAAACTGGTAATCATGTAAGAAGGTTAATAAAATTTTGTTTCTATCGTTTCGATTTAAGAAAACAGGGTTTTTCTTTTAAATTCGGGTCAGCCTTTATTTCTCACTATCCTTTCAGGATGAGAGATTTAAGTGGGTGGAGGTATTATTTGGTTTAAATTTGTTGAATGCTGACAGAAGTGTGAAGGGTAGAAGGTTTTAGATTTTCTCCCCCAAAAGAACCATGGACCGGAAGTGTGTTTTCAGGAAGAAAGCTGGCTGCAAGGGGAATATAATGTTCGTCGGCCATTAGCCCAAGACTTGGGTCCAATCCTACCCAACCGGCACCAGGCAGATAGGTTTCTACCCATGCATGTAATTCGTGGCCTTCCTCCAATTCAGGATTGAAAGCATAACCACTGACAAACCTTGCGGCCAATCCTACATGCCGTAACATTTCAATTAACATAAAAGAAAGATCTCTACAAGAGCCTTTTCCAGCAGCAAAGGTTCTGGCTGCTGACCAAAGATTTTCTTCTTCTCTTATGATGTGGTGCCAATCGGCATGAATGGCAGCATTCAATTGTGTCAAGAATTGAATTGGGTCATCGCTGTTCAGTTTTTCAAGTGCATAGCTCTTTAGTAAATTGTTATTGCTATGGAGTAAGTAAGGATTTAAAATTGGTAAATTTTTTTGCTGGTAAGCAAATGGAATGTCATTTTCAGGGTTTAAGTTTTGTAAAAACCACTGGTCCATTAAAAAGAGGAAGGGGTTAAAATGACTGGTGTTTACCTCAAAATCTACTTTAATGACCATATTTTCTGTCTCTCCTGTAAACCAAGCTTGAAAATAGGGGTTTCCTTCAATGCTGTACCTTTCATTCATACCTTCTGGCTTGGGATTTATATCCAGCGAATAGGCACTGATTTTCAGGTGATTTCTTTGAAGTGGTTTAAGGTAAAAGTGATGGGGATTTAGCCTCACCAACTTTTGGTATCCATAGGTGGTGGTATGTTGTATTTTCAGATGCATAATTGCTAATGATTTAATTTAGAAAAGACAACATTATTTACGCATGCTCAATTAATTATTATTAATATACTCTTTTCGAGAGAATGCCTTTTCAAGGATTTCTGCAGGAAGACTATGGATGGCTTCTTTCAGTGAATCGTTCCAAATCTCAGATAAATGATTTAATTCATGCTGTTCAAATCGATTTTCAACGATATTGTAACTGTCATTCTCTAATACCACTGTATCTATAGGGTAATCCACATCATTTGAGCTTATTCTAGTGGCATCGAAAGCCAGAAAAGCACTTTTAAGTGCGAGCAATAGTGGTTCGTCATACTTGAGAGACCTCCTTAAGACAGGATTACCAAATCCAGTATTGCCGATGATGACAAAAGGCGTTCCTTGTCTGATTTCTATCCAATTTCCCTGTGGATATAGTAAATAGAGCTTTGGTTCTTTGTCCTCTTCAAGTTGCCCACCTATGATAGAAAACAAATTGAAGGAAAACCCAGAACTTTCCAATGAAGCCATGTCCTCTCCTGCAACGCGTTTTACCTGATCGGCAAAGCCATTGACAGCCTTATAAAGTTTGTCATAGGTAGAATCATTTTTTTCAATTAATTCTCCAAAATAGGTAATGGCCTTGTCTCTTACGGAGCGAAGCCCAGATGTCATAATAAAGAAGGAATGATTTCTTCTATTTACAGTATATACCTTCTTAGAAGTGGTAGTGTCATTACCTGAAGTAATGCGGGTATCTGATAAACCTACAATTCCGTCTTTTGTCTTTATTCCAATGCAAAATGTCATTCTTGTCCCATTGTTTGGGAGGCAAAGTTATCTTTTATTTGGAAATAATTGTCGTTTATTTTATTTGAAATATTATTAATCTTGATTTGCAAGTGTTCGATATATTCATGTAAACCGCTGGAAATAATGTCATTGACATCATCGTATTCCAGCTTAGAGCGGAGTTCTCCCATTTCTTTCTCTGCGCTGTTGGTATAGCCATCCCCATTAGCACCTGAAATTTTGTTGAGGCATTGCTCAGCTTCTTTTAAGCAAAAGAAAACTGATCGGGGAAAGTATTTATTCAGCAGCAAAAATTCCACCACTCCTGAAGGGGAAATGTTGCCATATAGCCTCCTGTAAGTGTTGAAGGCAGTGACAGATTTTAGCAAGGCCATCCAATGAAGAAAGTCTAAGGGGGAACCCACTTCATCTGCGGAAGGGAGTAAAATGTGGTATTTGACATCAAGGATACGTGAGGTTTTGTCTGCTCTCTCCAGGTACTGGCCCAATTGTCTAAAATACCAACCCTCTGTTCGTGCTACCGTGTTGTCTGCTAATCCGTAGAGAAGCAAGATCTGGGATTTTACCTCTTCAAAAAAATCTCTGGGATCATCCTTTTTCCATATTTTTGCGTCAGAGGCATTTTTTACAAAGTGATAAGTTTCATTTAATTTTTCCCAGGTCTCCTTGGTGAGGTTTTCCCTTATCATTCTTGCATTCTCTCTGGCTTTAGAGATAGAAGAAATAATCGCATTCGGGTTAGACTGATCAAAAGCCAGGAAGTAGATTACTTCCTGCATGTTATAACTTAGGTTCCGGGATTTGTATAGTTCATGGTCTCCTGTGGCCATAATTAAAGGTTCCCATTGTTCCTTTAAGTCAGGTGGTAAGTCCAACATTAAGTTGAAATTAACATTGATAAATCGGGCATAATTTTCAGCCCGTTCCATGTATCTCCCCAGCCAGTAAATTGAATTTGCAACTCTACTTAACATATCGTTTGTTTTTTTTAATACAATACCCAGGTGTCTTTGCTTCCACCACCTTGAGAACTATTGACTACAAGAGAACCTTTTTTTAACGCTACCCTGGTAAGGGCACCGGGAATTACTTCTACTTCATTACCATACAATATATAAGGTCTCAAATCTACATGTCGTCCCTCAATGGTCTTATTGTCTACAATGGACGGTACCGTGGAAAGTGAAAGTGTAGGCTGGGCGATGTAATTGTTAGGGTTTGACTTGACCAATTGTCTGAATTTCTCATGCTCTTCAGCATCAGCCTTAGGGCCGATCATCATGCCATAACCTCCTGCGGCATTGGTTTCTTTTATAACCAGATCTTCAATATTTTCTAATACGTGTTTCCTGTCTTTTTCCTCTCTACAAAGGAATGTTGGTACATTATGGAGGATTGGATCCTGATCAAGGTAATACTTTATAATTTTGGGCACATAAGCATAAACCGCTTTATCATCTGCCACACCTGTGCCAGGGGCATTGGCAAGTGCGATGTTTCCAGCTCTATAAGCTTCAAAAAGTCCAGGGACACCTAGCATTGAGTCTGGATTAAATGCTTGTGGGTCAAGGAATGTATCGTCTATTCTTCTGTAAAGCACATCTATTTGTTCCAAACCCTTGGTGGTTTGCATATAAACCTTCTTGTCCCTTACGATTAAATCCAAACCTGAAACCAATTCTACCCCCATTTGCTGGGCGAGGTAAGAATGTTCAAAATAAGCGGAATTATAAACACCGGGCGTCAGTACTCCTATTTTGGGTTTTGGTTTGTCAGACAAAAACTGCAACATTTCAAGCAATTTTGCAGGATAATCTGACACAGGCCTTACACCGAGTTTGTTGAATAAATCTGGGTAGGCACGCTTAATGATTTCTCGACTCTCCAACATGTAGGAGACGCCGGAAGGGCAGCGTAGATTGTCTTCTAAAATATAAAACTCCCCATTATTATTCCTGACCAGGTCAGTGCCTGTAATATGACACCAGATTCCTTTTGGAGGCGTCAAACCCATGCATGGTTTCAAGAAATCTTTGCTCCCCAAAATCAAGTCCGAAGGAACTACTTTGTCTTTGAGAATTTTTTGGTCATTGTAGATGTCTTGAAGAAAGAGATTTAATGCAGTAATCCTTTGCTTGAGCCCTTCGTTTATTATATGCCAGTCCTTTCCAGGAATAATTCGGGGGATAATGTCCAGATGTAGAATTTTTTCAGATCCTTCCTTGTCATGGTAAACATTAAAAGTCATCCCCATGGCCATCTGGGCTTTGTCTGCCGAGTATTGTAACTGGTTAAGCTTTTTGGGAGAAGTGTTCTCAATAAACGCTCCGAAACTAGAGTAGTGATCACGTAATGTCTGATGTTCATCAAACATTTCATCATAAAAGGAATGTTGGTTTTCGTGGTTTACCTTCATTTTGCCTAATTAAAACAGTTGGATTAATGACTTATGAATTATAGAAGTTATAAAAATTAGGTATAATATTTTAATTATGCAAATAAACGAAGCTTCTTATTAATATTTAAGAAAATTGTTCTGTGATTATGAAGTGCTGCTGCATAAAAGATTTGTTTAGTGATCAAGTCAAAAGCCTGAGCCCAGTTTCAAGTTCAATTGGTTGCTTTTTGAGGAGCTGAGCAATTATCAAATGGAGTAGCTATTGAAAGCAATAAATTTAATGCTTATGGAAAGTTGTTAATTCAAACGGTATATACTAAATTTTCAGTTATATAAAATGGTAAGTGTGCCTTATAAGGTTCCTGTATTATAATTTCAATGCCTTCAAGTATGGACCTCTTAGAAAGTAAGCTTAATAGCTGTTTTTTTAAGCAAAAAGGGCAAAACCAGAAAATAGCATCATCAAATTCATTAAAAGGCTAACATGAGCAGCAGACAAAAAAAATAGGCAAGAATAACCTTTACAAAATCGCTGGATTCATACTGCTTTTGGTATTTGTTTCTGCTTGTAATAAAGGTGAAAACCTGGGCAAAGCAGATGCGTCTGTGGTATCAAAAGAATTAGTTAAATCTTCAAAATCTTTAATAATTCCGATTGATTCATTAACGGTAAATAGAAGTACACAACTGGTCCATTACCAAGATTCTAAGGATTGGTTGTTTAACCTTAACATGAGTACCAACGAGATACAGATGTATGATTTGAAAGACAAATCCCTTCATAAAAGATTGAAATTTCCCGTTGAAGGGAACAATGGCGTTGGTCGGATTTTTTCGTTTCACATATACAATCTGGACAGTATATTTCTCTTTCAGCAGTTTAGCACTGATATATATTTAACCGACACAAGTCAGTCGATCAAGAATAAAATTACAGTTCAGGTACCAGAAATGCATACCCCTCCGTTTGTACACTCCACTTACTTTTCATCTCCAGTAGTGGTTATAGCTGACGCGTTAGTGGTGAAAACCCGTCCTGCTGATGATTATAAAGAAATAACAAATGATGTGCTGTCTAAAAGACATTTGACTTATAGCATCAACCTCAACGATGGGGAGACGGAACTCTTGAATCATAAATACCCCAATGACTATTTGGAAGAAGGGTATAAACTTTTCGACTTCAGTTTTGCAAAAGGGAAAGACAGATGGGTTTATTCCTTTCATTCTGATCATAACCTGTATTATTCAGATTCGATGCAGGAAGGGTTAACAGCAGCACTTTCAAAAAGTAAATACATCAATGGATTCCAGAACTTCGACGTGTTTGGTTCGCGAGAGCAACATTATAAATACTACGCAAGTGCTGCTAATTATAAAAGTATCCTTTATGATAAATTTAGAAACGTCTACTACAGGTTTTGTTATCCGGAAATTGAGGTGAGCAGTGAGGAGGATATAATGAAGTATAGATTTATACCTAAGCTTTTCTCCATATTAATATTAGACACTGACTTGAGTATTATTGGTGAAACCTTATTTGATAAGGATAAATTTTTGTCAGACAATGCTTTTATAACTGAAGAGGGATTATACCTCTCCAAAAACCATCCAGATAACCCTGAACTTAAAGAAAACTACCTGTCTTTTGCCTTATTCGAGCTAGCTGACATTGATTAAACCCCAATTAGACAAGGCAATCTATTAAGTGCTTAAACCGCTTTAAAACCAGTCGTTTCGTTGCTGCTTGGAGATTATAATCGTCGATACAGTATTCCTCACAAAGAAATGAAGTTTAATCGTTCGGCATTCCCCAGCCCCAATGGGCGTAATAACTTAGCCAAGGGTGTCAGATCTTGGTAAAAAGATTAAGTGCAGATCCAGATTTTGGCGGCATTGTTGCTTTTTTTCTGCAACAATGCTGACAAAATCTCTTCATTGCGTATCATTTTCACATGTCTTCGAACCTGGGTTAAAAGGTACTCTTTTTGCTTTTAATTCTCTGCCAGGAATATAATAAAGGCATATTCCATTGCCAATTCCTTTAAAGCACTAAATCGACCTGATGCACCGCCATGCCCTGCCTCCATATTAGTATGCAATAATAATAGGTTTTGGTTGGAGCGCATTGCCCTTAATTTTGCCACCCATTTGGTAGGTTCCCAGTATTGCACCTGACTGTCATGTAAGCCAGAAGTAACCAGCAGGTGCGGGTAGTCCTGCGCTTTCACATTGTCATAGGGAGAGTAGGATAGCATATAGTCATAATAGGGCTTTTCTTTAGGATTGCCCCATTCGTTAAACTCACCTGTAGTTAAAGGAATGCTTTCATCCAGCATTGTCGTCACCACATCTACAAATGGAACGGCTGCTACTACACCATGAAATAAATCTGGTCGCTGATTGATCACAGCACCTACTAGGAGTCCCCCAGCACTTCCTCCCATGGCAAAAAGCTTTTTAGGATGGGCATATTTTTCCTGAATTAAATATTCACCACAGGCTATGAAATCTTCAAATGTATTCTTCTTCTTTAACATTTTGCCATCTTCATACCAGTGCCGACCCATTTCCTGACCACCTCTGATATGCGCAATGGCGAATACAAACCCACGATCCAATAGGCTTAATCTACTAGAGCTAAAATAAGGGTCTGAACTTAGGCCATAAGAGCCATAACCATATAGCAATACAGGGTTTTGACTATCGTGATGAAACAAGTCTTTTCTATAAATTAGTGACATGGGAATTTCTGTTCCATCCTTAGAGGTCGCCCATACACGTTCTGATTGATAATTTTCGGGTGTATGTCCTCCGACTACCTTTTGGCGCTTCATTAGCGTTTTATCCCTGGATTCCATGTTGTAATCATATACAGTGGCAGGAGTTGTCAATGAATTATAACCATACCTAAGCACATCGGTATAGAATTCTGGGTTATTGCCGATCCACACCGTATAGGCAGGATCCTCCATTCTAATGGTGTGTTTTTTATCGCCATCCCAGGACCTAATTTCAAGGCGTTGCAATCCATTGAACCGGTTGGCAATGACTAAGTGATGCTTAAAAACTTCAAATTCTTCTAAAAAAACATTTTCCCTGGCTGGAATGATATCTTCCCAATTCTCTTTTTCAGGTTTGTCAATAGGGGTTTTCACCAATTTAAAATTAGTGGCCTTGTCTGCATTGGTAAGAATTATGAAATGCTGTTCATAATGGTCGACTTCGTATTCCAGATCATCCTGTCTTTCTTGTATCACTTTCCAGCTTTCCCCAGGCTGATCCACCGAGAGAAAACGATATTCTGAGGAAATGGTACTGTGACTGGCAATGAATAAAAATTTTCTGGACTTGGATTTTTTTATTCCTACAGTAAAGGTTTCATCTGTTTCTTCATAGATCAATTCATCCGATTCTTGAGGCTGGCCTAAGACATGTCTGAAAATTTTATTTGGCCTTAGGGTCATGGCGTCTTGCTGGGTATAAAAAACGGTCGCATTGTCCCCCGCCCATACCAGATTTCCTGTGACGGAGTTCAATTGATCCTCCAATACCTCTCCGCTCTTTAAATCTTTAAAATGAATCGTGTAGATACGTCTGCCGACATTGTCAAACGAATACGCAAGCAACTGATTGTTTTCAGCTACTGCCAGTGCATTCACATTCATGTATTCCTGCCCCTCTGCCAGGGTATTGATATTTAAAAGCGTTTTTTCTTCGGCATCCAGGTTCCCTTCTTTTCTGCAATAAATAGGGTATTCTTTGCCTTTTTCAAAACGATTATAATAGAAGTAGCCATTTTTGAAATAAGGGACACTGGCATCATCTTCTTTAATACGTCCTTTCATTTCCTCAAAGAGGGTTTTCTGTAAGGGCTCTGTTTTCTTTAGGCAATGACGCTTGTATTCATTTTCCTTTTCCAAATACTTCACAACTTCAGGATTTTCCCTTTCATTCAACCAGAAATAATCATCACTTCTGGTTGAGTTTTCATGTTCAAGCGTTTTGGTTATGATACCTGCTATTGGTTGAGTTATATTCTTTATTTTGGTCATGCCTATTCAGTATATATAATGTTTGGAATATAATTATTTTGTAATAGTCATAGAATTTTTCTTATATTGACAGGCTTATCAAGTTTATTTATAAATTCAACTTATAACCATTAACCAACAAAAGTATGGGTTTGATTAAAGAATTCAAGGATTTTGCTGTAAAAGGCAATGTAGTCGATTTAGCAGTAGCTGTCATCATTGGCGCAGCATTTGGGAAGGTCGTTTCTTCTCTGGTAAAAGATATTATCATGCCACCTATTGGCCTTTTGGTCGGTGGAGTAGACTTCACAGATTTAGTATTAGTCCTCAAGGAGGCCTATATAGACCCGGCCGGAGAGGAAATTAATGCAGTAACCATTAATTACGGTACCTTTATTCAGTTTACTGTTGATTTCGCTATCGTTGCTTTTGCAGTTTTTATGATTGTTAAAGTGATTAATAATTTGAAAAAGAAAGAGGAAGCAGCTCCTACACCACCACCACCTACTGTTAATAAAACGGAAGTGTTATTGGAGCAAATCAGGGACTTGCTTAAAACCAAATAATTTCAGATAAGGAAAAATTGGCCGGTAAGGAGCTATTAAGCATCCTTACCGGTTAAATTGATACCTTAGCTGAAACGTTGTTTCTACCAATTCGTTGCCTTGAATTTCTTGCAAGCCGGAACCAATACTTTCTCTATTTGTATAAGTCGTTTTCGCCCACCTGCCCCAAAATGTGAGCCTTCGACTTAATTTATATTGTGCTAAAAAATATACACGAATTCCCTGATCATAGAAATTAGGTATAGAAAAGGCCCAAAGCACATTTTTTTCATACAAGTATTGCCTGTTTTCATAATCGTCTGTGTCAAACAGCGAAATCCTTCCTGATAGTTTCCATGCACCGATTTCCCCTGATAAATCTTGAGAGATTGCATAACCTTTGGATTTATGGCCACTGATGCGGTAAAAACTTTGCTGCACACGTGTTTTAGCCTGCCACCAGCGACTGGGTTGGTAAGTCAGGTTCCACACCAAGTTTTGCCTTTTCCCTTGCGCTAGCAAGTATTGATTGGTGGTTTGATGTTCTGACAGTACGTTTCTACTTTTTAGCTCTTCCCGAAATTGGAAAAACAGCATAAATTGCTTGTTTGGCTGAAACTTTATCCTACTAAGCCATTCGTGCCCAGTGGATGGGGCATACATTCTGAACCGCATCCAGGGAAATTTGAAGTAGTCATAATAAGCAGACCAGCTAATTTTTCTGCTGGGTTTAAAGTGAATTCCAAGGTACAGACCTTCTTCATTAATTGGTCGGGTCCCCTCTGAAAAAGCATTGCCATAGCGAGAATGAAAACTGCGGTCATATTTTCTCCAAATCATGGAGAAATCAACCTTGCTATTCAAGCTACTCATAACCCCTGCCACATGCCCCATACCACCACTTTTGGATATCGCAGATTCGCCGAATATATAATGATTTCGATAATTGTAGGTGAAATATAGACTGTTGGTGACATTGTTTTTCCCTTGGAATTCAAATTGATTGTAGATTCTCTCCAAAGGAATAAGTGGCTGGCTATATTGTGTGTAAAGGTGGTTTGAACCTAATCTGAAAGCTTTATTGGGTTGGTGGTAATTAATGTTTAATCCAATATTTTGTTCGGTTGCCTGGCCTTTTTTTTCAATTTCGCTTACTGTCCGGTGTAGGCCAGACAAAACCAATGAGGACAGATAGGAAGATTCGTTGGCAAGGCTGTCCTGAATGTATTGTAAATTGGCATCCCTAGAGGTTCTGGAAAGCATGACGGTCCATTCTAGGTTTCCTGATGAGTAAGTCCCGGCCAGCCCTCTAAAAAACCCTGCCTCCATTACGGAAGTGTAAGGTCTTAATCCAGTCGAACTTCTTTTTACTGTGGTGATCGTCTCAGCCCCTTTCCCTACAGAAAATCCCGATCCGAAAACCAGGCCTTGACCGAATTGCAATTGGTAATCTCCCAAAGTAAGCGTCTTTAGTTTTCCCTTGTTGTAGAGGGTATAATGGAACGAAAGAAAATTGAATCCGTAGCGTTTGCTTTCAGGATCCCAGGTAAACTTTTCTCCTGAGTCTTTATCTAAAGTTAGTCCAAAACTGAAATCTGCTGGTTGTTGTAATCGAAATCGCATGTAAAAGTCATTGGGGTCTCCCACATAGCGGTTACTCAGGTCACCATTGCTTAAGGTATCAGGAGCAGTGAAGCCTTTTCTTGTTTGCCAGACCCTTCTTTGTCGAAAGAGCAAATAAGCATTTTCTGCTTTAATGATACGTTTAAACCCTGGGTTGCTTTGATTGGGATGGGTGGAATTGATTACCACAAATGGCAAAATATTCTCTATGGTTTCTAAAGTCCACTCGGGGATTGCCTGTAACTCATAAATGGAAGAGAATTTCCCAAATCGATTTCTATATTTAACAAAAGATTGGATTTGTAGAGGGCTGAGTAGGTACAAGGATTGAAGCTCAGCGCTGGTGGCCTCCTGTAGGTTTAATGGCTGAAAATAGCGCTGGAGAAGGCTTTCATACAAGTCCTCATAAGGAATGTCTTCCTCCTGCATAGCAAATCGTTCTTCTACAAAAGCTTCTATATCGAGTTCTTTTCGCGAAGGTATTTGGGAAAATAAGGCAAAAGGCACCATATACAGGGCAAGACCGATGACAAGTCGGCCAATCAAGGTGCTTTAAGGTTATAGTTTAAAGAAAAATGATGTGTAAACCCAAGCAGGTAATTGCGACTCATTGCATAATCTACCTGGAATCTTCGGGGTCTAAAACCTATACCAAAATACAAATTGTTGGGCTGGCTGCTGATACCTGTTCGCGCCCAGAATTTCTCTTCAAAGCTATAAGCGACCCCAGCTTTAAATTGTGGAGGAGAAAACAATTCTTTTTCCGTTTCGATGTTCACCATTAGGTTTGTGGCCGGCCGGTAGGATACCCCAGCTTTAACGATTGTGGGTAAATAATCTAAACTCGCTTTGCTTATGGCGGCTCGGGTAATGTTGTATACATGCGCTCCAAAAAACAAAGCAGGAATAAGTTCGGCTGTTCCACCGAGTTCAAGGACTGGTCTGGCACTTCTTCCATAGCCTTCGATATTGGTCTGGAAATAATTGATTTTTATACCCAAACTTGCTAAGCCAAGTTGTTTGGCCAGACCCAAGCCTATCTGTTGTTGGTTAAATAACTCTCCACCGTAATTCGAAATCCCAATTCCTATTGTTCCTGTTTTTTCTGTAGGTAGTGTAATGCCTGCTGCAAGAGTGGTCAATTCATTTAACCCAAGTCTGTGATCGTATCCTACTATGGCATAGGTTTCAGATGGAGATTTGCCTAAGGCGCCAATATTGTTGAATATAGCCCAAGGATCGCTTAAGGTTACACTTGCATTTCCAATACCCATGCTCTGGGCCCCTTTTGGAAAATGATCCATGCTGTTTTGAGACCAGCCTAATCTGGAAATAAGCAAAAACATAGCAAGTAGCACCCATTTCTCCATAATAAAAAAATAAGGGAAAAAAGAAAGTATTACTTGAATATACTATAAAAAAACGTAATGAAGAAACAGAAAACGAATTATAATGGCGCTTTGACATTGATAAAGAAACTTCCGGTACCCATATTGTTGACAGAGTACTCAAACCTGAAAACGGCATCATACATCCCGATCAGGTCCAAACCCATTCCATATCCACTCAGGTACTTGTTGGTGAGTGCTGCATTCTGGGGCAATCGGTTGGCATCTCTTACATAACCATGATCAAAATTACCACTGAGGTATAGTTTAATAGGGAAAACTGAAAATTCTTCTATGGGCATGAAATCAGAAATGTCATATGCCACATCAAACAGCTTATAGCGCAAACTGTTTTTATGGACGATCAATTGTTGCCCTTCGATGACGTTGAGCTCATAGCCCCTTATAAAATCTGGCTTATAGCCAATGCCACGGACCAAAGTATAGGGTTGATTATCGCTAAAGAATGCTGAGCCCGAAATTCCGGTAGCAAAGTGTGCTTTATCTCCAAGCCTTTTGTAGGTGCTGGCCATGATACTAAACTCAAGCTCATTTATGTCATCCTTCCCAAACAGTCCGTATTTGGTTAAGCTAGCATCCAATAAAGTACCTTGGGTAGCATAGGCCACATTGTCTCTATTGTCGTGCCGGTAGCGATAAGACGCCAGGAAATATTTCAGTTTTTTTCCGTCATGAGTAAAGTAATCTGGATTTTGAATGATCACATCTTCATGGATTTGGGTATTGTTATAGCCTGCTGTAAAATAATGAAAGTTATAAAAACTCCCTCTAAAGCTATAGGTTAGCGAGCCATTGAGGGTTTTTAGCAATACGTCTTCCTCTTGATTCCTGAAGAAATATTGCTTGTTGCCAATGGACCTGACGGGTATGTTTTTATTTGTGAAAAAATTAAATTTTGCTGCCAGGCCATGGAGCTGGTTTTTATCAAAGTAAGGGATGGTGTAATTTAATAGAATGGCTTGAGTAAAACCCATCTGGCCGATCACCCTGAGTTTTTCGTTTCTTCCCCCTATATTATTGTGATCCAGCTTTACACCATAATTCACCCTGGAAAAATCCCTGTTTTGATTGGACCACCACTCAGAGAAATTCCTGTCGGCAAGCTTGAAAATTATGCTAGGTAAAATATACCATCGTTCTTTCAGGGAAACCAAAAGTTCTACCTGCTCATCTCCTACAAAAAGCGGTGTTACGGTAGCAGTTGTGAAAAGTTGAAGGTTGTATATTTTTTTTTGGTCTGCCGCTACTAATGCCACAAATTCCTCCCAATTATAGGTCATGTTTTCAGCAATATCCATTTCCCGTAGGATGATGTTTTTACGGGTTTTTTCATTCCCAACGATAAAAATATTATTTACCGTAACCTGCTTAGGGGTAGTTACCTTATCTGAACTGATGTACAAAGAGTCAGTGTTTTGGGCAAATAGAATTTTACCACCACCTGTTTCCAGAATGAATAGGAAAAGGAGTAGCCAGTAAAATAGTGGTTTTAGGTTCAATTGAATCTTAATTTTGATTTTCGAAACAGAACTTTAATTTTAAAAATAGACTTGTTTAATGTAAATACGAAAAAGTGAAGAGAATAGTGAAAAATATTGCAGTATTTCCCATTTTGATTTATCAATATGCTATCTCTCCTTTGATTCCAAGGTCTTGTAGGTATTATCCTACCTGCAGTCAATACGCCAAAGAAGCCATAATGAAACATGGCGTTTTAAAAGGTGGATGGATGGGAATCAAGCGAATAGGGAGATGTCACCCCTGGGGAGGACAGGGCCACGACCCTGTCCCTTGATTTAGTTTTGGATGGATTTATTTTTTTTATTCATTAAGGAATATACAACAAATCCTAGGCCGATAATGACCAATGGAATGCTTAGCGTTTGTCCCATGTTAAGGGTGAGGTTGTCCTCAAAGTCTACCTGGTTTTCTTTGAAAAACTCCCAAAAGAAGCGCATTCCGAATACGGATATGAGAAATAATCCCAGGTATAAACCTTCGGGTATTTTAGATTTGTATTTAGTCCAGCCAATAAATAGCAAGAAGAAAATTAATAAATAGGTGAGGGACTCATATATTTGAGTGGGGTATTTCGCTTGACCAAATGTTTTAACCACTGCCAGATAATGATCTCCTTGATCTTTGATCTCCAAGTCCAAAGGAGTTTCTGGATCTTCAGCCATATATTTTTTGGAGCTATTGAACCGAGTCAAGGCATACTTGACATCCCTCTCAAGCACAGACCTTAGATTTGCCTCATCAAAACCTCCTTTATCAATTTCAATGTCAAAATTTACGGGTACACGTCCTGTTCCAGAAAGTTCGCTTTGTCGGTCTTCAGGTCTATAAGCCTTGATAGAAGATATCGGGAGTTTCATTGTATTCAGAATCTCCTCTGTATCTCGAGCAAAGACAAATCCACTGTCTGTACCAGTAGGCATACCACCTATTTCTGAATTCATTAAGTTGCCAAAACGAATCAAAGCACCAGTTAAAGCGATTACAATTACGACCCTATCTACTACCCATAAATAAGACTGACCGGGAGTTCTTCTGACATACAGCCATATAGCTATAGGGATAACGATGGCTGCACCATGACTGGCAAGGCCTCCTTCCCAAACTTTCAAGATGTCAAGGGGATTGCTTAGGTAGCGCTCTGGCTCATAGAATAAAACGTGACCGAGTCGAGCGCCAATGATGGTGGCCAATACCATGTAAATGGTCAATTTGTCCACCAGGTTTTCATCATGCCCTTCTTTTTTATAGAAATGGATCATCACCTGTTGGGAGATAATAAAGCCTAATGCAAAAAGCAGGCTGTACCAGCGTAACCTGTCAAATCCTGAAAAAATCGAAGGATTTGGACTCCATACGACGTAATACAAAATACTATTGATCATGGGTTATTATGTTTTTGATGTTTGTCGTTGATTTACTCTTCTAGGGTTTCCATTAGTGCCAGCTCTTCCCGGTACCCTCCGGAAAGTACAGGAAAACGGTACCAGGTTTTAGGGTCTACATTAAATTCATCTAAATGAAAAGATACCGCCAAACGTTCCCTTTTCCATTGATTGATTGACCAAAGCCTAAAGAATTTGGCAATGTAAGCTTTTAAAAGAGATGGTTCAAGAGAAATTTCTTCTTTCAAAATCAGGTATACATCCATAGGAGACCTTCGGTCTCTTATGGCTAATTTTTCAATAGCAGAGATAATAGGGTAGGGCATAAGGTCTTCTTCATCGGTCTGACTCTGCTCCTGAGGCCTCAATTCTGCAGTTGGTTGAAGGGCATTGACTTCCTTTAAGCCTTCATAGTCTTTTTCCTTTTCAGCCCATTGCAACCACTGTAAAATAAAATCTTTACTTACTGCTGCAATTGGGGATATACTGCCGCTGGTGTCGCCATCCATTGTGGCATAGCCTAAATCGCCTTCACTTCTGTTGGAGGTACTCAGGAGTAGGTGGTTTTTTATATTGGCCAACATCCAGATGATCGGAGATCTTGCCCTTGCCTGGATGTTTTGAAGGGCTATGTCATCTTGTTCCCAGGTCAGTTCCCTGCCCAAAGCTTTTTCAATTTTCTTGGTGTAGGAGTCTACTTCGGCATCAATTGTCCAATGGTGAAAGGTGGCACCCAAACTCTTTGCTAGGTTCCGGGCACTATTCAGGGTGGCAGCAGAGGAGTTTTTTGTTCCTTGGTAGGCTGTAGTAAAAAGCTTGCCGGTAATCTCTTGAATACTGCTTTCTGGCTCAATGTCAGAAGTGCGATTGATTTTTTTTAAGAACAAGGCTGTTCCTAGATCCCTCACTCCCCTCTTTACCATGTCGGCCACAAGGATGGCTATTGAAGACGAATCAGCTCCACCACTGAGTGATAGGACAAAACCCCTGCTTCGGCTTTTTCTAAGGTAATCAAACAGCGCTAAAGTGGAGGCTGCCATGAATTCCTCATTCTTGGTATGTGAATTGTGTTCTAGTTTTAATGGTTTTGGATCTTGAAAAGGATAGGTTACTGTTGCCAATTGATAAGATTGATAAGAGAGCAATTTGTTTTTCACCAAACATTGGCCTTGTTCGGAGTAAAGTATTTCCCCATCAAATATCATTCGGCCACTTTCATTTCCAAGCAAATTGACATACAGGTAGGCCACCCCCAGGTCTCTTGAGCTTTCTTTAACCAAAATTTCCCTTTGTTCACTTTTGCCCATGGCAAAGTGGCTGGCACTAGGGTTAAATATAATGTCAACTCCTCTTTCTTTTAGGCGGTATCCAGGTCTGCTATTGGCTCTCCATGCGTCTTCACAGATTTCAAAGCCGTATTTGTGTCCGTTTTTTTCAAAAAGGATATCCCCAAAAGGGTACTGAGAATCGAAGCATTCCAAGGAGATTTCTTCTCCTGCTTTCCAAGGCGTAAACCACCTGGCTTCATAGTGAACTCCATCTATTGCTAAAAATTGCTTGGGTACAAAGCCTAGGATCTCTTGGTTTTCTAAGACCGCCATGCAATTGTACACATGATTGCTAATCCTGATAGGAAGGCCTACAAATACAGTAATGCCTTCGGTATGTGGAAGGATTTTTTTAATGTTTTCAAGTGCTTTCTTTGGGTACCAATAGCTTAAAAACAAATCCTCACTTCCGTATCCAGTAATAGATAGTTCCGGAAAACACAAAAGGTCCACTTTTTTTTCTTTTGCTAGGGAAATTGCCTGAAAGATGTTATCCAGGTTTCCTTCCCAATCCAGTGGAGTTTGATTGAGTGTGGCGCCAGCCAGAAGTAATGAAGACATGATATTTTATTTTGAGACCGAAATGAAAATGCTTGGATTTAGGGGATTATCTGGAGCTTTTCGCAGGCTATTCTAGCGGCTTCTTGTTCAGCTTTTTTCTTTGTAGCACCTTTCCCCTCAGAGAAAGGCTCGCTATTGATATTTAATTCAACTTTAAACTCTTTAAACCTTTGGCTTCCTTCAACAGATTTAAGGTTAAAGTCAATTTCTTTGTTTTCTTTTTGTGCCCACTCAATGATTTTACTTTTAAAATTGGTGGTAGTAGCGATGATATTGTCCAAATCAAAAAATGGAGTGATCAGTCTACTGTTTATGAATTTTCTACAAAAATAATATCCTCTATCGAGGTATATAGCCCCTATGAGGGCTTCAAGGGTGTCACCATAAAGTGATTTAAAACTATAAGGAACTTTGCTACCCATCTCGGATTCCACGATTTTGGGCAATCCTATCTTTTGACCTACTTGGTTCAACGCTTCCCTATTTACGATTCTAGACCTTGTTTCGGTCAAGAATCCTTCATCACGATAGGGGAATTTTTGAAAAAGGTATTCGGCCACAATTGTACCCAATACCGCATCACCCAGGTATTCCAAGCGTTCATTACTGATTTTTACACCGGATTTTACTTCCTTCGATGCAGAAATGTGTCTGAATGCAAGTCTATAGAGAGATAAATTTAAAGGCTTGCTACCCACTATGTTTTTAATAGCGAAAGCAAGCCTTTTATCTTTCTTATTGTAAGTTAGCTCCTGAATTCTGAGCAACCGAAGTAATTTCAAATTTATTCTGCTATTTTTCTGAAGATGATAGAGCAGTTATGCCCTCCAAATCCAAAAGTGTTACTCAATACTACATTGACTTCTCTTTTCTGGGCTTTATTAAAGGTGAGGTTCAATTTTTCATCCACTTCTTCATCATCACTAAAATGATTGATGGTAGGAGGAATAAGACTGTTTCTCATAGCCAAAATCGATGCTATGGCTTCTACAGCACCGGCAGCTCCCAGAAGGTGACCTGTCATGGATTTTGTACTACTGATATTAATTTTATACGCGTGATCGCCAAAGATTTTTTTAATGGCTTTCACTTCACTTAAATCTCCAAGTGGAGTAGAAGTACCATGCACATTTATATAATCGATAGCTTCAGGTTCTAAACCGGCATCTTCTAGGGCGAATTTCATTACGTTGGCAGCTCCTCGTCCTTCCGGGTGAGGTGCAGTAATGTGGTAAGCATCACCAGTCATACCGCCGCCGATCAATTCAGCATAAATTTTGGCACCACGTGCTTTCGCATGTTCGTACTCTTCCAAAATCAATGCACCGGCACCTTCCCCAAGAACGAAACCATCCCTGTCCTTATCAAAGGGTCTGGAGGCTGTTTTTGGGTCATCATTCCTTTGAGACAGTGCCTTCAAAGCATTAAAACCTCCTACACCTGCTTCAGTTACTGCAGCTTCAGATCCTCCAGAAATGAAGACATTGGCTTTTCCCAATCGGATATAATTGAATGCATCCAATAAGGCATTAGTAGCTGAGGCACAAGCTGAAACGGTAGCAAAATTAGGCCCTTGAAATCCATATTTAATGGAAATAAACCCTGCAGCGATATCAGCTATCATTTTAGGGATGAAAAAAGGGTTAAATCTTGGTGTACCATCTCCGCCGGCAAAATCAGTGACTTCGTCCTGGAAAGTTTTCAATCCACCTATACCAGATCCCCAGATTACTCCGGCTCTAGTAAGGTCAATTTTTTCTAGGTCAAGTCCCGAATCTTCCATGGCTTCCGCTACGGCAACCATTGCATATTGTGCATATGGATCAATCTTTCTGGACTCTTTCCTGTCCATAAACTGAAGGACATCCAAATTTTTGACTTCGCAGGCAAATTGGGTTTTGAATTTTGAGGCATCAAAACGGGTAATAGGCGCAGCGCCGCTTACACCATTCGATAAACCGTCCCAGAATTCTGGAACGGTATTACCGATTGGTGTAAGGGCACCTAAACCTGTTACTACAACTCTTCTTAAATTCATAAATGATTTTAAGTATGGGTTATTTTACGTTAGCTTCCAAATAGCTAACAGCCTGACCAACCGTGCCGATCTGCTCAGCCTGGTCATCCGGAATAGAAATGTTGAATTCTTTTTCGAATTCCATGATAAGTTCTACCGTATCTAAAGAATCAGCACCAAGGTCATTGGTAAAGCTCGCTTCAGGAGTAACTTCAGATTCTTCGACGCCTAACTTATCAACGATAATGGCTTTTACTTTTTGTGCAATTTCAGACATTTTGTGATCAGTTTAGTTTAAACACTCCGCAAAGAAAATTATTATATACCTTAATGTCAAAAAAAATGACAAACTAAATTAAGAACTTTCACTGAAAGGTTGAAGTTGGAATAAAATTTTTACCTTTGAGCTTTTAAATTCTTCCTGAATGAAGAAAAGCAAACTTCTTTTTGAAACCACCTTTGATTTTGATCTTTTAGGCCTTGTAGCCCCTTTAAAGGACTATAAAATGGCTTGGCTGATCAATGGTGCTTTGGGAATTAATCTAAAAAAAGCAGAAGATTATCACATGGAATTCTTAAATCAACCCGATTTAATTATTTCTCAATTTATTATTAAAAAAGAGCATGGATTCATACAGTTATTGAAAAACAAGTCCTATCCGGTGGGTGGTCACTCAAGATACCTGATTCCTGAACTCCAAAGTATGGATTACTTTTTACTCTGTCAGGACTTTACAGATGAAGTGGATTTAAATACGTATATTGACGGCCTTTCTATAGTAAAAGGTATTCATAGTATAGTGAAAATTGATACTATAAAGTTAAAATCAAAAGAAAACCTGTTAACATATTAAATAAATAGAAAATGAGAGTACCTGTTTTTAATAAAACCAAAATTTTAGCCACTATTGGACCTGCCAGTAATAATAAGGAAACCATTACAGAGCTTGTGATGGCAGGGGCTGATATTTTCAGGTTGAACTTTTCCCATGGCGATCATAGTATTCACGCAGCGGTTATCAAAACCATTCGTGAAATCAACGATAGCATGAATATTAGTTCTGGTATCTTGCAAGATCTTCAAGGTCCAAAAATTAGAGTGGGCGAGATTGAAAATAATGAGGTGCTAATTAAACCAGGAGATCAGATAACGATAACCAACGATCCAGTGGTGGGCACGGCCAGTCTAGTAAGTACTGTTTATCAAAACTTGCCAAACGATGTTGAAAAGGGCGACAGAATCCTGATTGATGATGGAAATTTAGAGTTGGTCGTACTTAGTACAGATGGTAAAAATGTGGATTGTACAGTAATACACGGTGGAATGTTGAAATCCAGAAAAGGAATCAACCTGCCAAATACCAAAATTAGTGCACCATCACTTACAGAAAAAGACCTTATTGACCTTGAGTTTGGCTTGGAAAATGAAGTCGATTGGATTGCCTTGTCTTTTGTACGTACCGCAGAAGATATTCTTGACCTTAGGGAAAGAATTAAAAAAGCTGGAAAATCCTGTAAAATTGTAGCTAAAATTGAAAAACCTGAAGCCCTCGAAAATATCGATGAGATCATAAACGCAACAGATGCAATAATGGTGGCCAGAGGTGACCTTGGAGTAGAAGTTCCTATGGAAATTGTTCCATTGTGGCAGAAGCGAATGGTGGAAAAATGTAAAATCGCTTGCAAGCCAGTTATCATCGCTACCCAGATGATGGAAAGCATGATTGTAAACCCAAGGCCTACCAGAGCAGAGACCAATGATGTGGCTACCGCTGTATTGGATGGTGCTGATGCCGTAATGCTTTCTGCGGAAACAGCCTCTGGAAAATTCCCTATTGCCGCGGTTAAAGCAATGAGTAGTATCATTGATCACATTGAAGTCAACGCTGATATCTACCACAACCTTTATAAGATACCAGAAGATACAGAAAGCTATTTGAGCAATAACTTATTGCTTATGGCTAGTAGGTTGTCTAGAAATGTAAAAGCCAAGGCAATCGTTGGGATTACCGCATCTGGTTTTACAGCCCTTCGAATTTCTTCACACCGTCCTTCTGCTGATATTTTTATCTTTACCCGTAACAAAAAACTACTTACCCAACTTAGTTTGGTTTGGGGTGTAAGGGCCTATTATTACGATAGCCAGGTTTCAACAGATGGTACCTTTCAGGACATTCAAGAAAGATTAAAAAGCGAAAAACACGTTGCTGCAGGTGACATTGTCATTAATACGGCAAGTATGCCTCTCAAAGCAAAGGGCAGAACCAATATGTTGAAGATTCACGTTGTAGATTAAATGAAGGCTTCAAAAAATTGGAATGGGTTATCCTTCCAGTTGAAGAAATGAATTATAAAAAATGGCTGCCTGATTTGCTCGGCAGCCATTTCTTTTTTTAATCGTTCTAGAAAGGGTTAGTCAACTTATCAATGTTACACGGCCTTGAGCACGGCCATTAATAGTATGGTCCTAATACGAGTACTTGTGGTGGCTTAAATTTCCTCCGGGCCTTCTGGCTTCACTAAAATCACCTTTTCACGGTCTACTTTAACGGCCCCAGGGAGAGAACCTTTGACTTTTCGTACATATTTGCAAGGAGTATACATGACTGCTGCAAGGGAGGCAGTTTTGTTTTTTGAATAATGTGCTGCCAGTGCTGCTGCTCGTTCAAGTACCAATTTGGTGGGCACCATTCCTGATTGCGTTTTGATAATTACATGAGACCCCGACACATCTTTTGCATGAAGCCAAAGGTCCTCCTTCCAGGTGTACCTTCTTAGTAATTCATCATTGGCCTTTGCTGATTTTCCCACCCAAATTTCAAACCCATCTGTTTCAAATCGTTTGTAGGGCAATTGTAACTGTGGTTGCACTTTTGAAAACCTATCTCCAGTTTTGATTAATGACTTAATCGATCTGAAGTCCTCAGAATCAAGCAAGAATTCTTCTTCTGTCGCTATTTCTTCAAGATCTTTTTCCTTTTGCGCCAGGTTTTTACGCAATTGCTCAAATTCAATTTTCTTGTTTTTACTTTTTTTGTATAGCTGTTCGGCAAACTTTTGTGGGCTCAATCCTCTTTTTAAGGCGATCTCTCTAGTTTCATTGGCATAAAAATCGAAAAGGCTCACCAGCTCTGTTCCAACAGGGATCTGGTGAAGGTTTGCCATGATTATATCTGCCGTTTGACTAGGAGGAGGTTCATTTTCCATCGCTTCCAGTTTCTGTCTGGTTTTACTTATATAATTTACCGTTTTCTTACGTTTCTCAGAAAGGGTACGGAGCAATTGGTTTTTTACGTTTTCAAAGTTCTTTTTGACTACTGCTTTTTGAAAGTAGATATTAGAAGCTTCTAGCGGATCTGAAGTGCTCGCTATTGGAGTCGTGCAAGGTAAGAGGGTAAGGTAATAATTGTCGTTTTCATTGATAACTGAAAACAATGGACTTTCGAGCATGTCCATCACCTCACCCATCAATGCAAACCTTGTTTCTATATTTCCCTCCAAGTAACCAGCCTCCTTGAGCCAGGCCCTTGGGCGTTTACCTAATGTGGGTAAAAATTGAGAAGCATTTCCTTCAAGTTCCAAAAACCTAGCCTTCGTTAATTCCAGTGATTTTTCAAGTTCGGGTACAGTCAGCATAAGGTCTTCTTTAAGCTCCTTTCTAAAGATGCTAAAAGGAGTGGCCTCAAGATCCTTGAAATACAATAGATTTGACCTGCTTCCATGCATTTTGAATAACAATGCCTGACTTTCACCTAAAGCGAGGTAAAATGCCCTTTCAAAATTCAATAATTTGATGTTGGTAATTTTCTTTCCAATAATTTCAGGAAATAAATCAATATTGTTTTTTTTACTCCTTTTAAAATCTTTGGGAAAACTTATGCTTGTATTCGAAGGCAGTAGTAAAGCCCTGATAAAAAAAGGGCTTCCATCAATTTTGCTAACCTCTATAATTAGCTCTTCTTTATTTTGAGAAAAACAGGCGGAAATGGTGCCTCCTGAAATTTCATCTTTCAAAGCAGGGCATAAAAATTTAAAGAAATGATAATTAAGGTGCATGTTAAAGGTGCAATTTCAGCCCATCATAAGAGATGGCTACGTTTGGAGGCAATGTATCGGTTACTTCCTGGTGTGTCCCCATCTGATGGCTAATATGCGTTAAGTAAGCCTTTTCAGGTGCGATTAATTTGATGAAATCCAATGCCTCTGAAAGGGTGAAATGGGAAATATGTGGCTTTATTTGTAATGCATTTACAACCAGAATTTTACTTCCTTTAATTTTTTCAATTTCCTCTGGTGAAATATAATTCGCATCAGTGATGTAGGTAAAGTCTCCAATTCTGTATCCAAATACAGGCAGTTTGTGATGCATTACTTGTATAGGAGTGATTCGAATGCCCTTAATTTCAAATGGTGAATTGGAAATTTCATTCAGAATTACCCTTGGCACTCCTGGGTATTTGGTTGCTGCAAAAATATAAGAGAATTCACCTTTAATCTGCTCCAGGACTCGATTTGTTCCAAACAGTGGAATATCGATTTGCTGTTTAAAATTAAATGGACGAATATCGTCAAGTCCTGCAGTGTGGTCTTTGTGCTCGTGGGTGAAAATCACGGCGTCTAGGCGTTTTATGGCCTCTGTTAGCATCTGTGTTCGAAAATCTGGGCCAGTGTCTATCACAAGGCTTAGCCCATCTATTTCGAGGTGTATAGAAGACCTGAGTCGTTTGTCTCGGAAATCCAAAGAAGAGCACACTTTACAATTACAACCGATTACCGGTACGCCTTGCGAGGTGCCAGTTCCTAAAAATGTGATGTTCAAAGCTTCAATTCTGTTTGTTTTAATTCAATAAGGAAATCCTGCTGTTTTTGATTTTCAAAGGATTGAGGATTGAAATCAAGTGTTTTAAGTAAGTCCAGCAAGGCATTGATTTTTCCTTCCAGCGTAAAGTATTTGTTAACGATGACAATCTTTGTTTCTTTTAAAATACAATAACCAGATTTAAAATTGCCCTTTTCATATCGCAAATGATACTCTGATGAAGCAAAGATATTCTCCAGTTTATCCAAAAAATTTTTGGTGTATTTTACTGCCATTTTATTTGTAAATATGTTTTTTCACGGTGGACAACAATAAATCGTAATCTAGCGGTTTCTGAATATAATCGTCTAATCCAGCCTTTTTAAAATCATCTAAGGTGAAATTTTTATAATTACCTGTAATGGCGATTATAGGTATTTTTGATTTTACGGGGTCAGAAAGATTTCTTATGGCTTTGGTGCAAACTATGCCGTCCATTACCGGCATATTTATGTCCATAAGAATCAAATCAAAATCCTCTTTTTCGAGTAGGTCTAAAACCTGTTTGCCATTTTTGACGGCAGTCATTGAAAAATTCTCGAAGGAAAGTACATTTCTTGTTAAATTGATAATAACTGAACTGTCTTCAGCTACCAAAACTTTTTTTGCATCACTCATATTTTATAAAAATTTTATCGTTTTCAACCAAATGTTTGAACTTACTTAGGCTGGACTTCAATTGATCAATATCATCATTTAATTCTTCGGTAATCGAATTTTTGATTTTTTTCTCAAACAAAGCAGTTACCTTGTACATCACGTTTACACCAAGTGTACCGGAATTGCCTTTCAATATGTGAAGTTTTTCTCCAATTTCTTCAAATTTATTGAATTCTGCCAATATTTTTATTTCTTCCGTGAGGTTTTCAGCCTCTTCTAAAAAATCCTTATATACGGATTTGATGTTATCCAAGCTATGGTATTTTAATAATTGTTGGATTACAGATTCATTTATATCAACATCAATCTCTTTTTCCTTTTCTGGAATGTTTATTCTAGTCTTATTCTGATTTAAATGAAAGTGGATTGCTTCTAGCAGATCTTTAGGTTTTACCGGTTTGGCAATAAAATCATCAAATCCTGTCGATAAAAAATATTCACGGTCTCCCTGATTTGAATAAGCAGATATGGCTATGACAGGTATATCTGTTATTTCTTCCTCCTTTATAATTTTGAGACAACTTATCCCATCCAATTTAGGCATCTGTATGTCCATCAATATGATGTCATATTTGCTGCTTTTTAATAATTCGATTGCCTCAAGTCCATCAGATGCAGATTCAAAAAAATAATTGTGTCCGATTACATTTTCAAATACCTTCCGATTTAGGGCATTGTCGTCTACTATCAAGACTTTTTTGTTTTTCATAGGCGAATTTGCTTAAATTCGAAGCTTAAAATAGCTAATTGAATCTTGACTCCATTAAATAAAATAATCCTGGTGATAACAGGTCCAACAGCTGTTGGAAAAACTGATTTGTGCATAAATTTAGCCAAAAAATTTAATACCGTCATAATTTCTTCCGATAGTAGACAATTTTTTCAAGAAATTAATATAGGTACAGCAAAACCTTCTGAAAAAGAACTGGCAATGGTACCTCACTATTTCATTGGGAATAAGTCTATTCATGATTTGTATGATGTTAAAAAGTACGAATCCGAAGCGCTAGCCTGTATCGATTCCTTGTTCAAGGAAAATGACTTGTTGATTTTAACCGGTGGGTCGGGCATGTATACTGATGCTATTGTTGAAGGGTTGGATCATATGCCACAAATTGATTCAAGCTTCCGCGAAGAATTAAATGCTGTCTATGCGAAGGAAGGCATCAGCTACCTGCAGGAGATGTTATTAAAATTAGATCCTGATTATTTTGCAGTTGTAGACAAACAAAATCCTCAACGCTTGATTCGAGCTTTGGAGGTTTGCTTGGGGACTGGCCTTCCCTTCAGCAGCTTTAGGATAAAAAAGAAAGTTATTAGGCCTTTTAAGACTGTCAAAATTGCGCTGAAAAGGGATAGGGAAGAACTGTATGAAAGGATAAACAGGAGGATGGACAATATGATTCAAGAAGGACTTTTTGAAGAAGCCACCAAGATGTACCCCTATAAGGCCTTGAATGCACTCAATACAGTAGGTTACAAGGAGATTTTCGCCTATTTAAATGGCCTTTATGATAAAGAAGAAGCCATAAGGCTCCTGAAGAGAAACTCTCGAAGGTATGCTAAAAGGCAGTTGACCTGGCTCAATAAAGACAAAACATACCATTGGTTTCATCCAGATGAAATCAATGGTATGGTCGATCTAATAAAGGCTCAAATGGAATGATCTCTCATGAGGGTCGCCACAAAACTATATGGTTTTGTTTTGATTAGTTTGTTATAGTTGTAGCGAAGCCTTTTAATTTCGCCTAATTTTTGACGGAGGGCATTTGTTTCGATTTGAACCTCGGCAGTTTTATCCTTCTTATTTAAGGATTGCAATGATCTCTCTACATCCTTGATATTGACCTTCTTTGGAACGGTTTCTCCAACAGTATTTGTTTTGGATAAGCGACTGATTGAAGTAGAAATGGACTTTAATTCGCTCTCAAATAGGTGTTTTTTCTGTTTAAAATTTTGATGAACTACCATCATGAAAAGAAAAACAAAACCTCCAAGGGTTAAGAAAATTGGAATAAAACCCATGTTTAAATACTTAAAATTTCCTGAAGCTTAAGATAGTCTTTGTTCAGAGGTTTACTTTTGTTGATACAATCGTCAAATGGAGTATAAACTACCTGATCATTTATTATCCCGGCCATACAGTTGTATTGGCCATTTAGCAATCCTTCTACAGCAGAAAGCCCACTTCTACTGCCCAATAACCGGTCTTTAGCCGTAGGGCTTCCTCCACGCTGAATGTGACCCAATGTAGTCACTTTGAATTTTTTTTCATCACCAATGAAATCAACTTTCACTTTCTCCATTATCGTATTTGCGCCACCTTCTTCATCACCTTCTGCTACTACTACTATACTTGAAGTTTTTGTTTTTCTCAAATTCTTTAAGTAGTCAGTTACTTCACTAATGGTTGTGCTTGTTTCAGGTACCATCACCATCTCAGCACCTCCGCCTATAGCGCACTCTATAGCGATGTAGCCACTGTCTCTTCCCATGACTTCTACAAAAAACACACGATCGTGCGCTGCTGCAGTATCCCTGATTTTATCTATGGCTTCTAAAGCAGTGTTGACCGCTGTGTCAAAACCAATGGTGTAATCTGTTCCGTAAATATCATTGTCTATGGTGCCCGGGCAACCTACTACAGGTATACCAAATTCCTCATAGAAAACTTTTGCACCCGTAAAAGTACCGTCCCCGCCAATGGCTACCAGCCCTTCTATTCCATGTTTGGTGAGTTGCTCATAAGCCTTCTGACGCCCCTCTTTGGTGCGAAATTCATTGCTTCTGGCTGATTTTAAGATAGTGCCACCCCTTTGAAGAATATTGCTTACAGAATGAGACTGCATTTTTTTAATGTTGCCATTAATAATGCCATCATATCCGTATTTGATGCCATAAACTTCCAGGTTGTAATAAATTCCTGTTCTTACTACTGCTCTTATACAAGCATTCATTCCGGGAGAATCCCCACCAGAGGTATATACTGCAATTTTTTTCATAAATGTTTTTCATAAATGAGCAATACTCGGTATTCCGGTAAAATGGGCTACCTGTCAAATCCCGAGTAGACCTGAAATGTAAAATTAACCAATTAACAGTACACACTTAATGTTTGAGCAAAAAAAAGGATGGAAATTTAATTCCATCCTTTTTTTTTATTGAGCGTTCTGCGCTTTGGCAGCTCTATTCCTTTCGTTTTCTTCCAAATAGATTTTTCTCATCCGTATGCTTTTAGGAGTGATTTCGAGATACTCATCCTTTTGGATATACTCCATAGATTCTTCTAATGAGAATTTTTTGGCGGGAGCAATTTTTGCGTTGTTATCCGATCCTGATGCACGCATGTTGGTAAGTTGCTTACCTTTCTGTACGTTTACCACTATATCATTATCCCTTGAGTGCTCCCCAATAACCATACCTGTGTAAAGGTCATCTCCTGGATCCACAAAAAAGTTACCTCTATCTTGTAATTTATCAATGGCATAGGCCGTGCACTGACCTGAGTCCATGGAGATCAATGAACCGTTGATTCTTCCTGGAATAGGGCCTTTAAATGGCTCATAGGAAGAAAAACGGTGATTCATGATCGCTTCACCTTGAGTAGCAGTCAATACATTGTTTCTTAATCCAATTAATCCTCTGGACGGAATGCTAAATTCAAGGTGTTGTAAATCTCCTTTAGGTTCCATTACCAAAAGCTCTCCTTTTCTCTGGGTAGCTAATTCGATTACTTTTCCTGCAGAGGTATCAGGTACGTCAACTACTAAGGTTTCAATCGGCTCGTGCTTAACACCATCGATCGTTTTATAAATAACCTGAGGCTGGCCTACTTGCAATTCATAACCTTCTCTACGCATTGTTTCAATGAGTACTGACAAATGGAGAATACCTCTACCATATACCAAGAATTTATCTTCACTGTCTGTAGGGTCAACTCTTAGCGCAAGGTTTTTCTCTGTTTCTTTCATCAACCTTTCTCTCAAATGACGAGAAGTAACGAACTTGCCTTCTCTTCCAAAGAAAGGTGAGTTGTTAATGGTGAAAAGCATGTTCATAGTAGGCTCATCAATTGAGATCCTTTCTAATGCTTCTGGATTTTCAAGATCTGCAATGGTATCTCCAATGTCAAAACCTTCTACACCTGTGATGGCACAAATGTCTCCAGCTTGAACTTCTGTTACTTTATTTTTGCCTAATCCTTCGAAAACGTGGAGTTCTTTTACTTTAACTCTCTTAATAACGCCATCTTCTTTGCAAAGCGCGTATTGCTGACCTTCTTTGATACTTCCTCTTTTTAACCTTCCAATGGCTATACGGCCAACGAAATTTGAATAATCTAAAGAGGTGATTTGCATCTGAGTAGTGCCTTCTTCAATCTTAGGCTCAGGTATATACTTAACTACCGCATCCAAAAGAGGGAAAATGGTGTCATTTGGGTTTTTCCAATCTTCACCCATCCAGTTGTTTTTGGCTGAACCGTACAAGGTGTGAAATTCCAGCTGCTCTTCAGTGGCATCGAGGTTGAACATTAAATCAAAAACTGCTTCATGAACTTCATCAGGGCGACAGTTCTCTTTATCCACTTTGTTAATTACTACTATAGGGGTAAGACCAAGCTCAAGTGCTTTGCCCAATACAAATCGTGTTTGGGGCATAGGTCCTTCAAAGGCGTCAACCAAAAGAATAACACCATCTGCCATTTTTAAAACCCTTTCAACTTCACCACCGAAATCAGCGTGACCAGGGGTGTCTATTATGTTAATTTTGGTATCTTTATACCTAATAGAAACATTTTTTGAAAGAATGGTAATACCTCTTTCCCTCTCTAGATCATTACTGTCCAGAATTAGGTCATCAAATTGTTGATTTTCCCTAAAAAGTTTTGAGGCGTGTATTATCTTATCTACCAAGGTTGTTTTTCCGTGGTCAACGTGTGCAATAATTGCAATATTTCGAATACTCTGCATGTGTAATATTATTAAGACGCAAAAGTAAGAATTAAAATTCGGAAAAGTATTTAAATCTCTTATTGATAATTATAAAATAATATATTTTATCAAATAAGATAGCCTTTGTTCCAAATGTTATTTTACTTTAAAGGGTTTACTTTTTAACACTACGTTAGTTCCTGGGTACGTAATATCCATACTATTTTCTGCCGTAATCAAAATCATAGTAGGCTTGTATATGGTCTCCGCTTCAAAGGAGGCTTTTCCTTTATTACTGAAAACACCTCGGTTGTTTGAGATCTCTCCAAGTTTAGTAATTCCCTGACCTGAAGCCTCTATCCAAACCATATAGTGCTTTTTTGGAGGGGAAAGTCGTTCTGGAAGTGCCAAATTATTAATGTTTATTTTTACATCATAAGCACCTTCTTTGTTTTTACTAATGCTTGCAGTTGGTTCTGCTGCCGGTACAATATTGGAAACAGGAAAAGTGACTTTTGTAGAACAAGCTGAAAAAGCTAAGGCCACTGCAAAAACGGTGAAATAGGCGAAACAGCTTTTTTTAGTAAGTAGGTAGGTTTTCATTTTTTATTAGTTTTCGGGAGGCGTTTTATTTTTAACAATTGTAGCTTTTAACTTAAATCACTATAAAATGTTCCTCTTAGGATTGAAAATAAGTGTTATATTTCAAAGAGATCGTTGCAAAATTAGTTGATTCTGTGACAGGCTTTGATAAAATTTAAATGGCTGTTTAATTTCACGAGCAAATATTAAGCCTAATGCGGGAGGAATAAATCCCTTCATTTACTTTAATGGATTCTGGTTCTCTTTCTCCGACATGAATACCCAGGTCACTTTCCCAACATTGTTTGGCTTTTCGGCATAAACAGCTGATATTGAGCCCTTCCATTTTCCATTGGATTCCCTTGTCACATTTATTTCTCTCCAAGAATAGTGCCCATTTTCATAATCATAGGATATTCCATCATCATCATACAAAGTGAATTGACCTGGTGATTCCCCATAGTGAAGTATTTTTAAATCGTAGGGTTGGTTCTTACCGGGTGCATGGAGCATGGGCTCCATTAATGGGACAATTCCACCATCCTTGACAAAGACTGGGATTTGGTCCAAGCGAGCGTTTATGGTAATGACTTCACCATTTCCTACATATTCTCCCGTGTAAAAATCATACCATTTACCTTTTGGTAAAACTACTTTTCGGACCTCTTCTCCTGCAAAGATTGGGGCTACCAATAAGGATGGACCTGCCATGTATTGATCATTTAATTCTTTTTTTATGGCTTCTTGGTATGGATTGTCCTCTAGGTTTGAAGTGGCATTTGTTTGTCTTTCATTGTTTAAAACAAATCCCTTTTCAAGTTGCATGGCCCTAAATGGGGGAATTCCCTCAAAATGGTATAGTGCAAAACTACTGTACCAATAGGGCATCATTTTCATTCTTAATAGCGCCATATCTTTAATCTCTGTTGCTACCTCGGGATAAGACCATGGTTTTGTTCCGCTGGCCCAGGCATTGATCATCGCCATAGGAGAAAAAACAACTGTCTGGAATCTTCGCAGCCATTCCTCTGAGGTTTTTGATGCCCTTGCTTCCGGTGTCCACAAGAGACCTGAGAATCCACTATTAATCATAGCCGTTATGAAGTCTCTATGGTCATAATAATCATTGTAAATGACATAAGGGAATGAAACACCTCCTCCATTTGAAGCCCTTACAAGTCCATAAGTCCTTCGGTTTTGTTCTCGGAAAAGCTTGCTGGATTGTTTTTGTACCAGCAAACCGTAAGTCTGACGAAGTTGTTCGGCAGCGAGTCCCGATGGGAATTGAGCCACATCAGGCCACAACCAGCGGTCGTATCCATCGACTTCATCAATCTTATATCCTCCGACGCCGGGAAGAACATGATCTTTTTTAAAACTTTCCCAATAAATTTTTTGTGCTTCGGGAATACTTAAGTCGGGGACGGCTCCAGCCCACACGGTATGGCTTCCATAATAGGGCTTGAGTTTTTCGTAGAAGCTTGCTTCTGGCGAAACATACGGGTTGATCCAAAGATTTAGACTAATGTGTTTTTCTTTAAGTTTTTGAATTAACTTTTCTGGCTCTGGAAAACGACTTTCATCCCAGGCAAATGTATTGGGGTAGGATTTGCTCTGCCAGCCAGGTTCCAGTCCTATGAAATCCAATGGGTAGCCCTTTTCTTCAAATTCATCCACCTCCGCCAATACTTGATCCTGATCAAAAAGTCGATGTACTCTTTGCGTAAAACCTAGGCCCCACCTGGGTGGGATAGGCCCTCCGCCATTGAATAAATTAAACCGCTGAACAGCTTCCAACATGGAAGGACCTGCAAAAATGTAAACCTCAACTCCATTGGCTGGTACTAGAATCTCAATCGCATCTGAATAGGGGGAAGCGGTCCAGTCTGAATTGGTGTTTCTGTCCAAGGCCTCTGCCGGATTCTTACTGTCTAACCTGGATCCGGTGCCCGCGTAAACGTCCAAATACCTTGAAGAATTAATGAAAACACCGTAACCACTGCTTGTTACATAGAATGGAACCGGTGCATGCGTCCTTCCATTGTCCTGTCCTCCATAATGATCCACATGAAGCCGCATGATTCGGCCCCTTTGGTGAATGGTTTTGAAGTTTAAGCCAAATCCAAAAACTTGTTCCTCTCTCTCAAGTGGAAGTTGTAGCAACGTATTACCATCCAAGATCTTGGCCTTGATCTCTGCTTTTTCTATAGGGAAGGTTGCTTGCCCCAAGCGAGAAATAGCAGGAATATTTGGTTTGCTATCCGCGGCAGTGAGTAGGTTGTAAACTTCTGCTTCTCCTACGGTACCCTTCCAAATCCCTGGCGCTATATTTTCCCAAAGCAATTGCTGGGCATCAATTTGGTGAATATTGAAGATAAGAAAACAAAATAAGAACAGATATTTCATGGCTTTAAAATTAGTACCTATCAATATGAAGAATTAAGTAAGGTTGGTAAGATTAAAAATAATCTTGTAGAATACCTTGTGTGAAACAATGGTACTATTTAATCATTCTAGCGTATATTTGAAATATAAATTTGAATTCTTGATGCAAATGACCCTCAATAAACTAAAAATTTGTCTTTTACCAGTATTATTACTCATGAGTACTTCAACGCTCTTTTCACAGGAATTGTGGCAGGTTAGGCAAGTAACCAATCAAGCCCAGAACCATGCAATGGACAATAATCAAAATTTCTCTCCTGATGATGCATGGATTGTCTATGATACAAGGCCAAATGAAGGTGGGATAGGGGAAAACGCGATTATAGAGAAAGTAAATGTTGCAAATGGTAAAACAGAGGTAATATACAAGACGAAAAATGCCGATAAGCACGGCCCTGGAGTGGGAGCCGTAAGTTATCATCCAAAAAAAAATGAAGTTGTTTTTATTCATGGTCTCCCACCAACCAGTCAAGAAAATCCTTATGCCATGCACAGGAGACTGGGTAAGATTGTTAATGAATCTACCAAAAAAGCCTATTGGATGGATAGCCGAGATATCGACGCACCATTTACTGCCGGAGCTTTGCGTGGTGGTACCCATAGACATCAATGGAGCGGGGATGGAGATTGGTTAGGGTATACCTATAATGATGCTTTAATGTATGAGTTGGAAGAAAAGACAGGAGATACATATAATTTAAGGACTGTAGGGGTTTCTGCGAGAAATATTAAAAGCCCTAAAATTTCAGCTTCAACCGGTGAAAATTTTCAAGGAGAGTGGTATTCTGTACTTGTGGTAAAAGTGGTACCTAACCCACGGCCAGGAAGTGGGGAAATCAGCAAAGCCTATAGTGATTGGTGGGTAGGAGAAAAAGGCTATCAAAAACCAAATGGGAGTTGGCAGAGGGCTAGGGCATTTTTAGGAGACCTAGTGACCAGCAAAGGGGAGAACCTGACAGAAGTTTTTCTGGTAGATGTGCCAGAGGATATAAGTGTTGAAGGAGATGAAGGTCCTTTAGCTGGAACTTCAACGACCATGCCCATGCCTCCAGCGGGAGCTACCGTCAGAAGATTGACTTTTACGGAAGGGAATAAGTACCCAGGAGTCACCACGGAATTTAGACATTGGGTAACTTCATCTATGGATGGGGCCTTTTTAAGTTATTTGGCCAAGGATAATGAAGGAATCGATCAGGTATTTGTCATTCCCGTAAATGGAGGTACACCTAAGCAGGTCTCTTTTCATACTTCACCGGTTCAGAGTACGGTGAGGTGGCATCCTAAGAAAAGAGAGTTTGCTTATGTTTGTAACAATCAGGTTTATGTCAATAGGGTAGATGCGGCAATGAATCCTGGTAAATCTATTGCTGTAAGTGAGGTTTTTGAAACAGCACCCTTTGCAATAAATTATTCAAATGATGGAAATAAAATAGCCTTCAACAAAGATGTTGAAGGCCGGGTACAAATTTTTGTTGCAGAAAGACCTTGAGCTAGTTTTTCAGTTCATACCATTCGATGTTCACCAACGGTGCCCTCCGGCTCGAATTACCTTGATTGGCATTTTCTGGCGCGTAGTTTTTCGATAGATAATCAAGAATCAGGTCTTCCTGAGTGCCGAGCTCCCAAAGGTTTTGGGAGCTTTGCATCCATCTTATCATTTTCTCCCAGCCAGCGCGATCTGCATGATTCTGTGTTACCAGTTTGGCAGAGTGACAGGCCGTGCAGTTGGCAATGACTAAGTTGAGCCCTTCGTCTGCAATTAAACCTGTTGGCATATGAATACCATTTTCAATCTCAGTGTCCAAAGGATTCGCCTCAATGGGTGCGTCAGCCTTTGTAAATTCCCCATCCGCTAAAGGGGTGTCTCTAACTGACCATAGGTAACCGCCGATGGCTACTAGAGCTATTAGTATGCTGATTATGATAATTCTTAATTTTCTCATATTAGGCTACTTTTATGGCGATTCTGTGACAAGCATTGTTGAGGTATCCTTTTGGATTCCATCCAGGAGTGACCATAGGCTGGCCAAGGCCTTTGTTGTCCGTGGCTTTGGCCCAGACCTCATAATATCCTTTTTCAGGAAAATTTATTTTGGCTTTGAAGTGTTGCCAAGAGTAGCGATTGGCTGCTTTCTGAAGGGTACAGGAATGCCAAGTAGCTCCAAAATCTATGGAATATTCTACTTTATTTATGCTCTCAGCACCTGTCCAAGCATGGCCTCTTATTTCAAGGGCTTGGTTTGATTTAATCATTGCGCCAGATTTAGGATAGGAAATCAATGATTTAACAGGCATGCTTTCAATGATTTTCATGTCCTCATTCTTCACCTCAGCACCAGGTTCAACGGTGTACTTGGGGACGGAGTAGGAAGGGGCTGCCATTTTCTCACCATCGTGGACCTTGTCCCGGATGGACAAGCTTTTTACCCACTTTCCTGAAACCGATGCAGGAAAGCCAGAAGCGATCAAACGCAATGGATGCCCGTGAGCAATAGGAATGTCTTCTCCATTCATAGCAAATGCCAATAGGGTATAATCCTCCATGGCTTTGGCAATTGGAATGCCTCTTGAAATGGGTTCTTTGTTGGGGTCTCGGCTGATGTGTTTGTCAGCTCCATGGTAGCCTATATAGACCGCATTGTCTTTTATACCAGCATCTTTTAATAAATCTTTTAAGCGAATACCTGTCCACTTGGCACAAGATACAGCACCCAAGGACCATTGGTTGCCTTTTGCAGGGGGGTAATATTCTTTTCTCCCATTTCCACCACATTCCAATACTAGCTGGTAAGTGTGGACTGGGAATTTCGTTTTTAAGTCTTTTAGTGTGTACGTTTTTTCTTCATCAATGGCCTCGCCTTTGATGGTCAATGTCCAATTTTCAACATCTATATCATCTGGAATCAATCCATTGTTCCTAATGAACATTTTATCCGAAGGGGTTACGGCATCATCCAGTAAATGGGCTTTGGATTCTACATTCCACGGTTTGTCGTTTAACACGATCATTTCCTTATCCTTGCCGAAAAGTGTGAATGGGTCATTGTCCTGTTCAAGTGCTACAGGAATGTAATTTTCAGGAAGCGCAAAAACTATATTTGAGCCTAATAAGGCCGCCATTGAACTCAATGCTGTTTTTTTTATAAAGTTTCTCCTATTTGGATTTTCTGCTAATGCCATAGGTATTTTGGTTTCAAATGAGATTGTAAATTAAGCCAATTTAAACAGAAAAACGCAAGCGAAAACCTATAATATCTCCAATGTACATGAGAGGTCTTTTCCGTCCTTAGAGGCTTAATGTTAGTTTGGAATGGTTAATTAAAACGACCTCCAAGGGCTTGGAACAGGATTACTGCATCCTCACTTGGTACCTAGGTAATTCCGAAGTTTAATGAAAAAACGAGGTCGTAATGCTGTAAGTTGGAGAACATCAAAGTGATAGAATTCAAATCCCGCCATCAATACCCATGTAATCAGAATACATTCAATTTTTTATAGATTGGACTGATTGATCGTTTGTTTTAACTGACATTGAAGTAATTGTTTAATTCTTCGGTCATGTGGCTTTTGTCATCCAAGTCTTTAATAATTATACCTTTTTCAAGTAGGACGATTCTTTCACATATCTCTGCCACATGGTTAAGGTCATGGCTAGATATTAAAAAGGTGACCAGGTTTTCTTCTTTTTCTTTTAGAATTAATTTTTTTAACCTGATTTGTGAGCTGGGGTCAAGGTTCTCAAAAGGTTCATCAAGCAATACTGCTTCAGGCTTTCCAAGTAGCGCTGCGGCGATTCCTACTTTTTTAATGTTACCTTTAGAAAGGTCTCTGATGTATTTTTTGGATTCTAATATTTCACCATTAAAAAAATCATGAAATTTTTCCAGGTGCAATTGAAGGTCTTCTTCCGACAAGCGGTAGATCTTTCTTAGGGCAGTGAAATACTCTTCCGGGCTAAGGTAGGAGAGTAGCATGTTTTCATCCAGGTAGGCTCCCACGTTGTTTTTCCATTGTTCACCCTTGCTTACTTCCTCTTCATCTACAGTTACGGTGCCCTCTGTAGCCCTGACAAGGTCAAGCATAACGCGAAAAAGGGTGGTTTTGCCTGCTCCATTATTGCCAACCAAGCCAAGGCATTGGCTCTTGGGTATGGTAAGGGCAGGAATATCCAGTACTGTTGTGGTGCCGTATATTTTTTTTAATGCGTCTATTTTAATCATAACTCTTGACGAAATGCAGCTGAAATTTCATATTTTTTATCTACTACAGCATCAGCCATTTTTGTTGAGATCATAGGGAAAATGAGCAAGCCAAACCCGCCGATAATGCTTAATGCAAGCAATCCAGAATAATCACCAAACCAATAAGCAACAGGAAGAAAAACTGCATACGGAACAGCTACCAGCGGGATGATCATCAGGAATTGAGAGAGTCCCATGCCTTCGTAATTGAATACGGAGCCCTTGTGTAAGTTCATTGGCTTAGGTTTCCATAATGCCATGTATATCACAAGGTGAATGGTTACCCCCATGTTAAACAAAAACGTAGCGAGGTGGATAAGTAATACGTTCCAACCGAAATATACATAGGGTACAGACAGAATGAAGCATAAAAAGGAAATGCCTATAAATAAAAGGTATTTCCCTTTTACCAACGCCCTAAGGCCATTTTTTTGGTGCACATAGAAGTCGAAGGTAGGAGAGTTCCAGCTTAGGAATAATTGTCCGTATTGAAGCATAAATATGCCCGTGATAAAGGTGCCTACAAAGATGAACAAATAGCTGAATCCACTTTCTTTTACATAAGCAGGATTGTTGTAAAATATCAGTCCATAAAGGAGGAATAGTAGGCATAAGGTAAGGTAGGTACGGCTTTTTTTATGTCTAATTATTAATTTCCATTCCAAATTTGCCAACTCACCAGCAAGCCCAAATTTGGATAAAAATCCTAAATCATGGTTGGCAAATTGCAAATGGTCGCCCTCAGACAGTTCCTCCAAATAGGCATTTTGTCGGTAGAAAGCGAAACACAGAAAATAGCTTAAAATCAATACTACTGCCAAAAGGAAAACAGGAACTGGGTTTTCAAGTGCAAAAGTAAAAACAGGCTCGAAAAATCCTCCAAGATCATAAAGCCCAAAATAGCTAGAGCCTATACTTATCAATAAGGCACTAAAAACGACCAAGGTACCGATAAGGCTGTCCTCAAACCGCTGTTTGAACCATAGCACAAACCAATGCATGGACCAACTAGTGAGTAGTACTGCGCCCAACCAGGCAAAGGCTGGACCGGGACCAAAAGTTGCATTTAGTTCTATAAAAGCAAAAGGACCAAATATTAAAAAAGCTATGATGTTCAGTGGAGAAAGGAAACTACAGACCAAAAGGAAATGAATGATCCCTGATTTGGCTATGGGTAGATGCAGGTAATTTTCTAAATTGATTACAGGAAGTTGTTGAATAAAATACCGGTATATAAGCTCTAAAAAGAAGAAATATAGCAAATTACTGTTGATGAAATAAATAGCATCAGGCTTTTCTAAAACTTCCGTTATCAGCTTATTTAAGAATAAACCAAAAAGGAGTAAGTAGCCCAGTAATAAAATACCTATGAACAGTACAAATATGCCAATTGTCAGGCTTCTGGCAAATGAAGTGCTTCTTAACCTTTTTAATAATTCTAATCTTATCAGGGTTTTCACCATATAAATAGCCGGGTTATTATTGGGTTTTGAGGGTTTGAATTTCTAAAATATGAAAAATTTCATCAAATGCAGTTAATTATTCCAGTTTACTGGTTTATATTTCATATTAAGATGTCTTTAAAAATATGGATTCGGAATTATTTATAAGAGAAATGCAGGTAGAAGACCTGGATGCAGCCATGAGGCTGAAATCTGAGGAAGGTTGGAACCAAACAAGGGGCGATTGGGAGCTGTTTTTAGTAAATAACCCTGATTTATGCCTCGTGGTGGTAGCGGAAGAAAAAGTGGTAGGAACCGTTTGTTCCTTTTCCTATAAGGGGGAACTGGCATGGATTGGGATGATGCTAGTGGACAGGATGTACAGAAGAAAGGGCATAAGTAAAAGACTTATGCATGAAGTTATCCAGCGAATAGGCGGAAATCAAACCATCAAATTAGATGCAACACCTGCAGGTCAAAAAGTATATGAACAAATAGGGTTTGTAAAAGAGTACTCCCTCTTTAGATGGGTTCGACCTAAGGGAGCATTCCAATGGATAAACCCTCTTCCTCATGAAGTGTTAAAAATTTCTAAAGAGGATTTCACCGAGATATTGCACTTTGATAAGAAAGCCTTTGGAATAGATAGGGAAGTGGTACTACTTTATCTGTTCAAAAAATTTCCTCAGGGTGCTTTTTTAGTTAAAAGAGAAGGTGAATTAGTAGGGTTTGTTTTGTGTAGATTAGGGAGTAAATTCTTGCAACTAGGCCCATTGATAGCATCAAATGATGCTATTGCCCAAGCGCTTATTTCTAGGGTTTTAGAAGACTTTCATGAAATAGATCTCGTTTTGGACTTGGTAGAGCATCATTCAAATTTAAATCCATGGCTTGAAAAAAGAAGTTTTGCCAAGCAGCGTGAGTTAATTAGGATGTTTATTCCTCCTCAAGCTACAAAAGGTGATATTGATAGTTATTATTTGATAACTGGACCGGAGCTAGGCTAAGTCCTGAAAGTGTCATTGGCTATTTTTCAAATTTCAAATAATATTTAAATTAGCATGTTACCAGCGTGTTAGCTAATGTGGGGGGCTAAAAAGGCAGGTCAGAACGTTTTAAGTTCGATTAATTTTATAAATTGCGGTGATGGAAAATTTTGTTGTTTCTGCCAGAAAATACAGACCCTCGGACTTTAAAAGTGTGGTGGGCCAAAGCCATATTACCACTACACTAAAGAATGCGATCAAAAATGATCACTTGGCGCAAGCTTTTTTGTTTTGTGGACCAAGAGGTGTGGGTAAGACAACTTGTGCCAGAATCCTTGCCAAAACCATAAACTGTGAAAACAGACAGGACAACGGGGAAGCGTGCAATGAATGCAGTTCATGCGAGGCTTTCAACTCCAATAGCTCCTTTAATGTTCATGAATTGGATGCGGCATCAAATAATTCTGTGGATGACATGCGGAGCCTTGTAGACCAGGTAAGGTATGTGCCCCAAAAAGGCAAATACAAAGTTTACATCATTGATGAGGTTCACATGCTTACCACCCAGGCTTTCAATGCTTTTTTGAAAACATTGGAAGAGCCTCCCAAACATGCTATTTTTATCCTCGCTACGACAGAGAAGCATAAAATTATACCTACCATTCTTTCCCGTTGTCAGATTTTTGATTTTAACAGGATTCAAATTCAAGATATCAGTCAGCATTTGGAATACATTTCTAAAGAAGAAGGAGTAGATTATGAAGCTGAGGCCTTGAGATTGATAGCTACCAAGGCTGATGGCGCCCTAAGAGACGCGCTCTCTATATATGATTTGATAGTCACTTTCTCGGCAGGTAAAAAAGTTACTTACCAGGAAACGATTAATAACCTACATGTTCTGGATTACGATTACTATTTTAAAGTAACGGATTCATTGTTAAAGGAAAGTATCTCTAAAGCATTGTTGATTTTTGACGAGATTCTTAAAAAGGGTTTCGATGGGCATAATTTTCTAGTAGGCCTAAGTGAGCACCTTAGGGATTTAATGGTTTGTAAGGATGCTGATACGGTGGTATTACTCCAGGTTTCTGACACTGCCAAGGCTAGGTATGTGGAGCAGGCTGCAGAGATTCCTTTCTCATTTTTATTGTCCGCTTTGAATATTTGTAATCAGGCAGACTTGTCTTATAAAACCAGCAAAAACCAAAGATTACATGTAGAGTTGGTCTTAATGAAATTAGCGAAGTTGCCTCATGCCATTTCACTTGCAGCTGTGGCTAGCGATGAAGCAAAAAAAAAAGCCTGACAAATGAACCAGAAATAAAGGCTGAAAATTCAGGGTTTTCAAATTCCGCCAGTCAATCTGGTTCCATTCCACCGGTCAAAAAAAAGAGCTTTACCATTCCCTCCAATCTTGAAGCTGTAGAAAAACAAATCAAAGATAGGCCACTAGAAACCCAAACTAAAAAAGAAATTGTAAAAGAGGAAGTTTCTGAGTTGAATGAAAATCTTCCCAGACAACCGCTTAATTCGGATACCATCAGAACGGCTTTTGACGAAGTATTGGTTGAGTTTAAGGAGGACCATAAAAATATGGAAATGGCTTTGCTCAGTCAACCCTTTGAGCTAAGGGGGCGAGAGGTCGTATTTATGCTAAGTTCTGGTTTACATGAAGATTTATTCCCTAAGTTAAAACCAGAGCTTACCGGTATTTTAAGAAGAAAACTGAGACATCCTGATGTAGAGGTTACCTACGAAATCACCAAGGAGGCAAAAAACCCTTTAAAAAACCTATATACTTCCAGAGAGAAATTAACTTATTTAATGGAGAAGTCGCCTGCACTAAAAGAATTGAAAAAACGTTTTGGTTTAGATGCTGATTTTTAAAGCTAAAGATAGCGGAGGTGTTTCATCACTTAAGCTAAAAATACATGCTTACACCGCAATTTTTAAAAATGATTTAAAAGTCTAAGGCAATCCCGAAATTTAGCAGGTTTTGGAGCTGAATGGCTCTTGTGGCTGGTCCATCATCTTGTGAGATATAGACACTTTCATCGTAGATCATTATGGTAGCAATTCTAGTAGTGATGTATTTGTTTACCTTTAAGCTGATCACTGAATTGAAGTTGACGACCGTATTACCCAATTTCTCATAATTGGTAAAGAGATTCAGGTCCATTTTCCAATTGATATTCTCCATTACTTTAAAGTCGGCAGAAGAACTCAAGGAAATACCTGCCTCTGGTTTTACTTTCTCACCGGGGATGACACCAAATGCGCCAGCCATACTCAGAGAATCGTCCAATACTACTGTAAATCTTCCTGTGAAGGGGGAAAGAATGGAGGAGAACTTGCCGCCATTCTTGGAAGTGACTTGGAAATTTAAACCTGTGGAGGACTGTACATATCCCGGACTTAAAAAATCTGAAAGCCGACTCCGACTGTCCCTTTCAGCACCCGATTCTCTATAATAGCGATAACCTTCCATTAATTGAGTTCGTGCATCAATTTGGGTGGAAAGGTATATTTTTTTACTTAACTGACGCCCATATTTACTGATGAAAATAAAGTTGTCATTGGATTTTCGTGTTGGGAAAGCCCTTCCGGTTTGCCTGTTTATCCCATAATTGAGGGTAAGATTGGTTTCCCAGATAATATTCTCTTTTGCATAATTGGCGAACAACACTAATCCGGTATTTAAAGCAAAAGAACTTGCTCCACCAGCAGCCCAGTTGCTCAGACTTACTTGCTGCAAGCTAAAATTAAAGTTGCCACCGTTTTTCCAATAAATAGGTTCTACTTCTGTAGTGAAAATCAAAGAATCTCCAAGCATTACCAGTGTATCTCCACCGATGATTACAGTATCTGCCTTTGACAATGCGTCCTGAGCCTGTACGAGGCTGATTTTTGTGGCAAATAGTAAAAATAAAATTAAAACAATCCTTGTGTGCATGGCGAATAAACGGTGGAATACAAATATACAGTCAATTATTTTATTTATTTTCGAATTTCCAGTTTTTGTCCAACAGAGAGGATATTATCTTCACTTATGTTGTTCCAATTTCTTAGTTCCAATACTGTAACACCGTAATTTCTGGAAATGGAATACAGTGTGTCACCCGGTTTTACCTGGTGTTCCCTATAATTAGTTTTTGTTTCTACAGGTATTTGGGATTTAGGCGTATTTGCTGGTTTTTTATCAGGTACAGGTATCGCAATAGATGTCGGGCGTTCTACAGGAGCAGTCCTTTGAGGTTGCTTTTGCTGGGTTGCCGTTCTTGCTGGTGCTACAGGTGCAGGCGTTAATTTAACCCTTGCAATTGCCTCGTTTTTTTTGTAATATTTCCTTAAGCGCAATACCATGCCGGGAAGAAGTTGTTCGTCCTTGTAAACCCTATTTTTTGCCATCAAGCTGTGTTTACGGATGCCATACAATTGAGAGATTTCCCAAAGGGTTTCTCCGGGTTGAACAATATGTTCAGGTGTTTTTGCTTTGCTTTTTTTGTTTTTGATGTAATAATAGCCTCCTGCCTGTATAGGATCAGAAGCCTTTAAATCATTTACCCTTCTTAGTTTACCCTCACTTATCCCTGCCTGAATGGCAAGTTGACTTTGGTTGTTGGAAATCGCAACAACTCCCTTAATCCCGTTTATTTTTATTTGATTAGGCTTTTTAGGATTCTCGGTGATTTTCGGGAATCCCAAGGCATTTGATTTTATAGGAAGTAGGCCGCTATCCTTGGTAGAAGGTGGGTCACTGGCAAGTAATGGCCGCTCTGGAACTATCCCTTTTAAAATATACGTGACGGTATAGGTCCTGTCGTTTGGAATGCTGCCTTTTAAGCTCCATTTGTTGTATTCTTGTAAATGATTTTCGCTCACTCCAAGTGTTTTGGCTACTGATTTGAGGTTGGAAGGACCTTGAATAGGGTATTCATGTAAGTAACTTCCATTGCTAACCATTTTCCCTAATTGACCCTGATAGGCAATTTTGTGCGCCAGAAACTTTTTGAGATACCAGTAAGTGTTCCTATCAATGTCCATACTTTGCTGGCCTTTGTACTTGTCTTTATAATAACCTCTAGCTCCACCCAAACCCATTTGATAAGAGACCAGTGTGGTGGCCCAGTTTTCCATGTATCTCTGATGTTTCTTTAAGTATTTCGCTGCTCCCCGAGTGGATGATACAATGCTTTTGCGTTCATCTACTTCATTGTCTACCCTTAAGAACACTTCTTCTGCTGTGCCTTTTTTAAACTGCCAAAAACCCACAGCATTGGATGTGGATACCGCATCGGAAATCAAACTGCTTTCCTGAATGGCTAAAAATTTAAAATCATCAGGTACTCCTTCTTCCCTAAGCACTCTTTCGATAATCGGCATGTATAGGTTTACTCGATCCAGCTTTGTTTGAAAATGAGTAGCACTTCTATACTGTGCATCTACATCTGCCTGAATGTCCTTTCTCGCGGCATCGTTTAGTTTTAAGGTGAGTCCTGCAAAGTCAATGACTTGTGGCACCTGTGGTGCCTGACCCAAAACAGGCAAGTAAAGTATTGAAAAAAATAAGATGCTTACAATTACTGTTTTTTTCATTCTCATTACTGTTAAAGCTTTCTGACAAGCATGATGCCATCCCTAATCGGTAAAATCACATTTTCTACACGTTGATCAGCATTTACTATTTTGTTAAAAGCTAAAATAGCGGCTGTGTCCTTATCTACTTTCTTGCGGTTTTTAGACAATACTTTTCCTGACCACAAAATATTGTCAGCTAGAATAAAACCTCCCGGCTTTAATTTATCAACGATAAGATCATAGTAATTGACATAATTGCGCTTGTCTGCATCAATAAAAATAAAATCAAATGGGCCATGTAAGGTGGGAATAACTTCAAGTGCATCACCTATTTTATAATCGATTTTGTCTTTTAAGCCCGATTGATTGAAAAAACCTTGTACCAATTCTTCCAATTCTTCATTGATATCAATCGTAGTCAATTTGCCATCATCGGTTAACCCTCGGGCGAGAAAAATGGAGGCATAACCAGTGTAGGTGCCGATTTCCAAAATATTTTTAGCCCCACTCATTTTTACTAGTAATTCTAATATTTTCCCTTGTAAGTGGCCAGATAGCATTCTCGGCCTTAGCACCTTCAGATTTGTTTGTCTCCGTATCATTTGTAGCAGCGGGTCTTCACTACCACTATATTGATCACAATAGTTTAAAAGGTCTTCGTCAATCATAATTATTTTGGCAGATAGGTTAAAAAACTAAATTTATCTACATCATATATTTCATTGGCTAGCTCCATAAGCTCTTCTGCTGTAGCAGAACGAATGCTGGAGAAAATATCTTCAAGCCTTTCAATTTTCCCTTTGTCAAGAAGTGTTTTACCATAGACCAACATTAGTCCTGCGTAGTTTTCCTCTGCCATGGCCATTTGACCTATGGCTTGCTCTTTGCCCATGTGCAGTTGCATACTTCCAAGTTTTTTAGTGCAAATGCGGTGAATTTCTTTTAAGACGATTTTACGGGCTTTTTCAGCAGCCTTTTCTTCTGTTCCGTAATATATTCCAATAAAACCTGTGTCAGTAAATGCCTGATAAACGGATTCAATGCTGTAAACCAACCCATGCTTTTCTCTCAAAGCCATATTTAGCCTTGAGTTCATGCTGGGCCCTCCCAATATATTGTTTAGCAAATGGAGTTTAAACCTTCTTGGATCATCTATCGAAAATGCAGGCTTGCCCAATGCGCAATTGGCCTGGGTGATTTCTTTATTAAAAGTGTTGGATTGTGGTGTATAGGTTAAGGAAGGTGTCCTCATAAGCGAACTTCTGCTAGTAGGAATATTGCTTAGTAAAGGGGTCAACCTGTTGAGTGCTTTCTTAAAGCTTATATTACCTACTACAGAGACCACGATTCGGGAGGTGTCCATGTGCTTGGCAATAAAGTTAATGAAGTGTTGCTGCGTAAAACTTCTCACAGAATCCTCTGTACCGAGAATATTGTAACCAAGGGAATGATTGGGGAATAGCAAACTGTCAAATTCATCCTGCAGGGCATCGTCAGGAGAATCTCTATACATGGCCATTTCTTCCAATATTACCTGCCGCTCTTTTTCTATTTGTTTGGGTGGGAAAGTACTGTTGAAGGTGATGTCACAAAGTAAATCAGCAGCCTTGTTCCAATGCTCCTGAAGCACAGTAGCGTAGAAACATATTTTTTCTTTGGTTGTGTAGGCATTCAACTCACCACCGACAGAGTCAAGTCTGTTAAGGATATGGAATGCCTTTCTTTTTTGGGTGCCTTTAAAAGCCATGTGTTCCCAGAAATGCGCCAATCCCACCTGCTCTTCCGTTTCATCCCTGCTGCCGATATCGAGTATAAACCCACAGTGAACCAATCGGGTACTGTTTACTTCCTGGTGTACAACTCTGATTCCGTTTTCAAACGCTTTGATTTGATATGTCATGCCTCTTTTTCCAAAGAACAAAAATAGCATCAATTATCGGGAAAGAAACCAGGTAGTGGAAAAATTGGGACACTAAAACAGATTTTTACATGAATTAATCATTAGTATTACTAATAGGTAATTCTACACCTAATGGAATGATTGATATGTCATTCGAGAAGGAGAATCTTTAAAACAAAAATCTTCGCTGTAAGAAAAATTGTAGCAATTTTAAGCATAGATGACCGGTAGTTGGAGCTACCAGAAAAATAAATCAATTTTTTTTCAAAAAGTTTTTTTGAGGTGAAATACAATTTAAGTAAAACGATTTGCAATTAAGGTTTTTCGTAATGTTAAAAATTGTAAAACATTGATTTACAAAGGTGTTAAGTACAGTTTGGTGATTTGTTATTTCGAAATAAATGCCCCAGATTTGTCATGTAGTCAAGTGTAAATAACTGCACAAATCATTTATAATAGCTCTAATAACGTAAAATTTAAGATCATGAAAAGTCAAAAAAAATTAATGGTGGCCCATCTTTTTGCTTTGGTATCTCTAGTGATGATACTTGCTGTCGCCAGTCTTTTTAAATTGAATATTTCTCTTAGTGGAGGTGTAACTTTTATTCATGTATTGTTAGTAATAATACCGCAATTAGGTTTTGGTTATTTGTTTTGGAACAATGTAAAGACCGAAAAGAAAGTGTTGAGTTGATTTTTTAATATAAGATTCCAGCATTATGGGTTTAGTGCTGGAATCTTTTTAAATTTTTTGTAGCATTTTTTGAGGCTTACTAATACCTGTTTTTTATATACATTTTTTTAATTTTTTTTACCTTACCCACCAGGTTACAATTTAAAGGATTTAATTATTCCAAAGCTTATCCTGTTCTTATGCAGGATTTGGTTCCCATTTAAACTTTGAGACAGTGGGGTCTGCCAGACCAAGCTTAAAGTCCAATCTTTTATGTTGAGGTCTGTTCCGGCCTGTGCAAATACCACATCACCGCCTGTTAGGGCTTGTTTTTCACCCTCCCAAGTGTCATTCGCTGAATGTTCAAAATATCCACCTAGGTTGGGGACCAAAATCCAGTTGTTTTGAAAGGTAAATTGATGAAAGCCTACAGCAGATCCATTAAAACTGTTTCCTAATTGGTATTCTTGGCTCCCTTCAGTAGCTGTTTTATAGCTGAAGGAAAGGTTGGCTCCTGTTTTTGTATAAAACAACTGGTAATTCATCCTACCAATCAAACTCCAGGAACCTGTGCCGGGCTGGATAATCGGATCATAAAGTTGCTCAGCATTGGCTACCCTTCGGGATTGGCCGATAGGGGCTGTGAAAGCTATTCCCGGACGGAAAGTATGTCTGGCCTTGGAGTTGTAGATGTAATGGATATAATCAGCTGCTAATGTCAAGTCTCCCCAGCCTTTTACACTAATGCTGGTGTCCTGAACAGCATTGGGAAGGTCCAGTAATTTCTCATAATAAACCCTATTGGATTCATAAGGCAGGAGAAAGGTGAAGTTCCAGTTGTTTTTTAACATGAAATTCCCTCTCAACTCTACCGTTTCATAGGTTTCCCAATCCATTTTGGTTTTGTTGACATACAGTCCGGTGCCTTCCGGTTCGTGCATGACCACCTGGTCAGGACTAGTGGTTGTTAAGACCCTCGCATTGGGTGTGTAATTGTTTGCAGCGTTGTTTTCAAAAATGGTGTTTGATAAACCGGCAGTGGTTACTTGGGTGGAGGTAGTCCCGTAGTGGTTGTACTCCCCAAAACTACGGTGCCTGTAGAAAAGGCCGAAATAACTTCTGTTTTGCAAGAGACTGTATTCAAAAAAGTTACAGCTATCACAGGCTTTGGCCTCTTCAGGCATAAAGGAGAAGGACAAAAGGGTGATCGCTAAAATGGTGAGTCTTTTCATAGTTGTGAACCTATTTCTGGTAGGCGGTATTGGTAATAAAATTGTTATCGTTTAGGCTATTTAGGAAAGCCAATAGTTCTGTTCTTTCAGTGGCACTTAATACAATGCCTTTCTCAAGTTGTGGAGCCAAGGTTTTATTGGCCTTTATGCCAGTTTCATAATGATCCAATACTTCGTCCAAATTAGCAAACCTGCCATCATGCATATATGGAGCCGTAAAAGAAAGGTTTCTCAGAGAAGCAGTTTTATAAGCACCCATGTCCTCGTCTTTGTAGGTGATTCTGTACCTGCCTTGGTACAATCCTTCCAATTCGGGTGGATCGGGAGAGCTGCTGTCCAGACCATTGTTATGATAACTTAAATCCGTAAATAACCCTTCCTTATGGCAGCTACTGCAATGTTCTTGGTATACGCTGTAGCCTTTCAACTCTTCGGAATTGAGCTCGGTTTCGTCCCTTTTCCATTGGTCATATTTGCTTTCGTCGGATATCAGCGTCCGCATAAACTGAGCCAGGGACCTTGCGATGGTTGAACTTGTAATGCTGTCTGAAGAAAATGCCTCCTGAAATAACAGGGGGTAAGCTTCATGGGTGTTGATGTATTGAAGTACGTCATTTAGATCTGCTGCCATTTCATCGGGATGTGTTAGCGGGCCAAAAACCATGGATTCCAGGTCATTGGCTCCACCTTCCCAAAAGAGTCCATCATGCCAAGCCAGATTAAATAAGGCAGGTGAGTTCCTACGCAAGGCCGATCCGGATACTCCAATATTGGTTAATGCCAGCCCATCGCTGAAAGCTTTTTCCGGCAAGTGACAACCTGCACATGAAACTTTTCCATTGGCAGACAATTCAGGGTCAAAAAACAATGTTTTGCCCAGTTCCACTCCTTCTTTGCTGAGGTAATTCCGTTCCGGTTGGGGAAAGTCACCCTGTTGAAGCGAAGAAGAATACACCGGAACATAATATTCCGGTGCATTTTTTTCCACCTCTTCAAATGCAGGCATACAAGCATTCAAAAAGCCTGTGGCAAGCATTATCAATGACAAACTGGATTTTCGGAATTCCATTTACTTAAAGGTGTGCCAATGATTTATTTGATAGAGAAAAGGCTTTGCTGGTAATTGTTGGCAACGGAAATGGCCAATGGTCCTCCCATGATGCTTGTGCTTTCTAGCTCGTGTACCACTAGGTCACTCTCACCGGTGAACAAGCTGCTTATTTCTGCTTCAATGTCAAGGTCTACCATGGCTTCACTACCTAAGGTTAAGCCCTCTGAAGATAAGTCAAAAGAGAATTCTTTGAAATTAACTTCTGTCTCCGGATCGTTATTGCCAATATGAATGACCAGCCCTCTTCTGTCAGAACTTTCGTATTCCCATTCACCTTCCAATACCAAAAACTTGTACCCTGTTTTCCAGCTCCAGACCATGTCGTTGTTGGGGTCAAGATCTCCAACCTGATCTGTAGACAGGTTTCTTTCTTTGTCTATGCCCACATAATAAGACAGTTTGTCGTAGTTCCCCACCGGTACTTCAAAAGTGATTTCTTTTTTACCGGCTTCATCAATGAGATAGTAACCATCTGCTAAGGTGTAGGTGCTTCCGGATTGGCTGTCTTCAAATGTGATATTAGAAATGTAATATTTGAATTTACTTGGAGTGAAGGTTTCTCCTGATGGTAAGGTATAAGCTTTTCCGTCCAGTTCTAATGCTTCTCCATTGAGTACATGAGCGAATTCAAGGTTCACTTGAATTGAAGTAAACATTTCCTCTTCGTCATCTTTACAAGAGGTAAAGCCTAAAACGACCAATAGTATAATAGCTAAATTTTTCATCATATTTTAATTAAAAGGATCCGAAAATGCCGGATCGGTTATGAATGTTTCGTCTGTTAATGTGTGTAAAAAGGCGATAATGGCCTCTTTTTCTTGGCTAGTAAGGTGTAGTTTTACCGGCTCTCCAGGTGTAATGATTTCATTGCTGGCTTCCAGGATAAGGATATCCAAAGAAGCATTGCTTTCCACATGCTCATTGTAATGGTCCAAGACCTCTTCCAAAGTGTTAAACCTGCCATCATGCATATAGGGTGCGGTTAGTGCGATATTTCGTAGCGTTGGCGCTTTGAATTTCCCCTTGTCTTCTACTTTTCCCGTAACCGCTTCTAAGCCCGAATTTAAATTTTCATCTGAATCCAGTCCATTGTTATGAAATCCCAACAAATCGTTTCTGTCCCCGGAGGTCAAAAACCCCAGGTGGCAGTCGCCACAGTTTCCACCACGTAGTGATATAGAAGCTTCCGGATGCGTAAAGAAAAGCTCCATTCCCAATTGTTCGATATCAGTAAGGACAATTTCTTCCTTAATCCATTGGTCAAACCTTGAATTGCCGGAGACCAATGTTCGCAAAAACTGGGCAATGGCTTTACTGACCAGATCAGCACTAATTTGTTCCGTTCCAAAGGCAACTTTAAAGCGCGTTGGGTAGTCCGGATCATTTTGTAGCCTTTCTACCGCTTCCTCTATGGGTAAGTTCATTTCTGTAGGGTCCGAAATTGGCTGAAGGGCCTGATTTTCCAGATTTTCTGCACGGCCGTCCCAAAAGAACCTGGAGGTCCAATGCAAGTTGGCCAATGACATGGCGTTCTTTACACCGATGGTGCCATTTACACCGGCGCTGAACTGCTCACCATCCGTGAAAGCCTTGGACTGTTGATGACAGGAGGCACATGAAATGGACCCGTCCAATGACAGTTGTTTTTCATAGAAAAGCATGCGGCCTAGCTCAACACCTTTCTCTGTGAGTGGATTGTCGCTTGGTGAAGCAATATTGTTAGGGAAATAATCAGGATGTTGTAATTCAATTTCGGTGTTTTCGGGAAGAGGTTCTTCACCCACTTCCTCATTACAAGCCCAAATTGACGTACAAATCATGATTATCCCAATAGAATAAGTAATTGGGTATCGTGACATAACCTTTACCAGCCAATGTAGAATAATAGAAAATGTGACAGGTTGCCTTAAATAAACTTGAAAAAAGCAAGTTTGATTGTAATTTTGGTGTTAAAGCGACTAAGCTGGAAGCCTAATCTGCCTTTTAACCAAAATGTTGTACAATAGCTATTTTAACGCAGCCCACTGTCAAAGAAATTTAGGCAATTGCTTTGGGCGGGTGAAAAATATCTACGAGTTGGGAAACCCTGTAGGCTTCCTGATAGGAAGTTCCGTGATTTAGGGTTGTGGATGGAAGGGTTGTCATTGAAATAGAGGCTTCTTGTAAAATGAAAATACCAAAGTCTCTGTTAAACTCTATGCCTCCTGCTTGGTTTTCTTTTTGGTCTTGGGCCTTTTTTAATTTCTCTGCCAGGAAGCATTGCCCATCACAGTGCAGCATGGGCTTGTCTTTATTCACACAAAAATTCTCAATGATATAAGCGCGGTTAATGGTGAAGTCCATTTGTATGACAGAAAAAACCAAGCCGTTGAGCAAGATTATCAAGGAGAGCGATATGTGAATAAATGCTTTCGCCATTTGAATGCAAAAGTAAGGATTTATTTGTTTAAATGCACTTTGTTTGCAAAACTAAAATTGCTGCGTGGTCTTATGATTTTGATCATAATCGCAGCCCTTAAATTTGCCGAAGTGTATCAAAAGTAACAGCAATTCATTGGATAGGGTTCAAAGAGGTGAAGCGGAAAAGCTGATTTATCAGGTCATTCTGAGTATTTAGGGTAAAATTTGGTCCCTGTTCAGCCCCATTCAGGGTTGAAGTAATTCAAGTGGGTTTCCAACCACGGTTATTATTGATTAGGCCCTCCAGGCCTGTGGGGATGAAAGTAAGTGATATAGAATTCACTTACTGAAGTATTGAAAGAGATGCCCTTGACTGCATTGGATAATTTGACTGAGGTATATCTGATGCCTGCGGTGGTTTGGATGACTGATTGATTAAAAAGTTTAGCAAACTATCCTTTTTATTATCCTCAGTATTTTTTGAAGGATTTAGGTTGAGTTCCAGATATAGATAGATGATAAGCAATTTAGGCTAACTGCTAAACTTTCTTCAGGTTTAACATCTTTGATAAGGTAAAATAGTTAGGTAAGTTCAAGGCTATCCAAAGAAGCCTACAGGGCTTCAACAACAATAATCACGGGTGAGAACCCGTGGACAGTCAATCCCTAAACAAAGCCCAACCCCGAAGGGCGTTGAACAAGACAAAGGATTTACTTTTTACTAAGCAATAAGAACATTTATTATAGTAAGTCCTTTGGATTTATTCGTTCTCTCTTGTGTAATCGGCATTCCAAATGCCTCGTAATCTTTTAAAATGGATAAATGGTAGTAGTTCTAAACTACTCCCGGATCCCTGTTCAACCCCGTCCGGGGTTGCAGTGTTTGTTGTATGTGCCAAATCCGAGGGTTGTCACCCACGGCTATTATTGTTCAGGCCCTCCAGGCCTGTGGGGCAAGAATCAAAGGTTCAGAATGTATTAATTAAAATAGTATTCGTTTACTGTATCGAGAATTATGGCTGTCCCTTATCTGGTGACTGCAATATCTCAGGTGGCTACGGTAGTTGTGGTGGCTGAGCTTGGCGAAGCCAGCCTGTCGAAGTCATCTAAGCCAGCTTATCGAAGTGTTCGGATTCGTCGGGATTAAAATTGCCGATCGTTTTTAGAATCACCAATATTGATGAAGTAATTTTGACTGACGAATAAGCTTTCAGGGTGTGAAGTTTTGTAAT
>TARA_R110001592_G_scaffold58814_5_pt1 | contig 67600 bp, 96 predicted proteins | sample TARA_R110001592 | Tara Oceans TARA_R110001592 (sample SAMEA4398387) | marine metagenome | biome: Polar Biome; feature: [SRF] surface water layer (ENVO:00010504); material: water (ENVO:00002006), including particulate matter (ENVO:01000060) such as... | depth 5 m | reverse complement strand
AGTCTCACTATAACGGATTTGAATGGTGGACTGGTAGAGAATGGAGTACGAATAAAGAATTGTTTAGAGAGTTACTAGACAAAGACAGTAAGGTAGAAAGTTTAAGTGACTTATACTATCGACACAAAGACTATTATAAGAAAGGTAAGTTTTAAATGGCAAAGAGTGTTTACAATAAAAATGCAAAAGTAGATTTCACCAAACAGCCTATGTTTTTTGGTGAAGACAATGGAGTACAACGATATGATACATTTAAGTATCCTGTCTTTGATAAACTCACAGAACACCAACTAGGATTGTTTTGGCGACCACAAGAGGTGTCTCTACAAAAAGATAGAAATGATTGGCAAGAGTTAAGACCAGAACAGAAACATATCTTTACAAGTAATCTACGATATCAAACACTCTTAGATAGTGTACAAGGTAGAGGACCTTGCCTTGCATTTTTACCTTTCTGCTCATTACCAGAAATAGAAGGTTGTATATTAATATGGGACTTTATGGAATCTATTCATTCTAGGTCTTATACATACATTATAAAGAACGTGTATAGTAACCCAGGTGAAGTTTTTGATGAGATATTAAAAGATAAGTATATCACAGAAAGAGCAGAATCAGTTACAAAAACATATGACGATTTAATTGATGATGGTCAAAGATGGGTACTCAATAGACAAGGGTCACTCAAAGAAGTAAAAAGAAAACTTTGGCGAGCATTGATTAATGTAAATATCTTAGAAGGCATAAGATTTTATGTCTCCTTTGCATGTACATTTTCTTTTGGTGAATTAAAACTAATGGAAGGTAGTGCAAAGATTATCTCCTTAATTGCAAGGGACGAAAGTCAACACCTTGCAGTAAGTCAACATATAATTAAAAACTATATGAAGAATGAAGGTGATAAGGAAATGTTACAAGTCATTAAAGAAGAAGAACAAAATGTTATACAGATGTATAGAGACGCTGTAGACCAGGAAAAGAAATGGGCAGAGTATCTGTTTAAAGATGGTAGTATGATAGGTTTAAATACAAAATTATTATCAAACTATGTTGAATGGATTGCCAATAAACGAATGAGAGCAATAGGACTGAAACCGTTATACGACCAACCGGCAAATCAAAATCCATTACCATGGACAGAACATTGGCTGAATAGTAGAGGTCTTCAAAATGCTCCACAAGAAACGGAGATAGAAAGTTATGTTGTTGGAGGTATTAAACAAGATGTTGAGAAAGACAGTTTCAAAGGATTTGCATTATGATAATCTGTGATAATTGTGAGGCAGAGGTAAAGATAAAAGTATATAACGAGTTACCTGTAAAGTTTTGTCCATGTTGTGGTGAAGCATTACATAATGATGGAGAATTAGATGAAGACGAGTTCAGCGAAAGCGAAGGGTAGAAACTTACAAAAGAAAGTAAGAGAGTTATTGATTGAACACCTAGGTATTGACCCGGAAGATATAGAAAGTAGGTCAATGGGTGCAGGTGGTGAAGATTTAATTATGGCAAAGGCAGCCAGAAATTTATTTCCCTACAGCATAGAGTGCAAAAACCAGCAAGCAGTAAATGTGTGGAAAGCATATGAACAAGCAAGTGAAAACTGTAAGGGTTACGAACCTTTGGCAGTCATTAAACGTAATCATCATAAACCTCTAGCCGTAGTTGATTTGGATGCATTTATATTATTGAATAGGAAGAATGATGATAATAACAGGCGTTGATTATAAACACGAAGACTTACTACTTTGGTGGTACGAGACAGTACAAAAACATAATCCTGAAATTAAGGTAGGTATATGGGACTTAGGTATGACACCTAAGATGAGAGAACAAGTCAAAGAATTACCAGTATGGTTATCAGAACGCACACCACATCCAGAACTTGCATGGTTTCTTAAAGTACAATGTGTAAGAGAAACACCTAGTGTGAGTGTTGCCTGGCTTGATGTAGATTGTGAAGTATTAACAGACATATCTGAAATATTTTCTTTAGTGCCACCAGGCATGATAGGATTAACAAGAGATATTGTCAGAGCGAACTGGTGGGCAACTGGTGTTATTGTTGTGAATGATAGACCTAGTTTATTAGAAGATTGGGATAAGAGATTACAAGCAGGTGATGGCATCCGTGGTGACCAAGAAGCATTACACGATATGATAAACAATGCACCACATGAACAAATACAAGAACTTCCACAAGAATATCAATGGTTAAGAATATCGCTAAATAAAGGCGTAGATAGTCCAACAAAAAAGATTATACACTGGACAGGACCTAAAGGTAAAGCATTTATACGAGAACATTTACAACATGGAAGAAAATACACAGGACAAACAGTATGATAAAAGATAGTAGTATTGCCATTCTTACACCAACAAGAAACAGAGCAAACAATTGTGAAAGATTTATTAAATCAATATACAATACAACAAAGAATAGAGGGTCTATTGAATTACATTTTTATGTAGATAATGATGACCCAAGTATAGAGGCATACAAGTCCCTGGCAAAGCATTGTTACGAAGAATACAATGAATTTTATAAATGTGAATTTACATTTGGCGCACCTATGTCCGTGTCACAATCATGGAATATCATTGCGAATAAGACCACATCTTACTTAATGATTATGGGTAATGATGATTTAATTTATAGAACGCCTAATTGGGATAGTGAATTGATACAAAATTTGGCAGTAAAATACAAACAAGACCCAATGTGGGTTGCCTGGTTTAATGATGGTATCAATGGTGATAAACATTGTGCCTTTCCTATTATTAGTAGAGAATGGTATGATACAGTAGGTTATTTTGCACCAGGTTGTTTTAACTTTGGTTACAATGATACATGGGTATTTGATATCGCCAAAAGATTAGATAGAACACATTATATACCTAATATCTTAGTTGAACATATGCATTTTTCTAAAGGTAAAAGTGAAATGGACGATACTTATGCTCGTAATAGAACGCAAGAAAAAGGTAATCTTTATGCTATAGACAAAGGTATATTTTTTAGAGCAGATAGTGTAAAGAGACGAGAAGAAGATTGTCAGAGAATAAGAGTGAAGATAGAAGAAATACAAGGTCCTCATCTTATTGCACAAAACATAGAGAACATACCTGAATATGAATTAGTCAAAACAAGAGAACTAAAGAAAGAGTGGGCAGCTGCAAGTCATAAGTTAAAAGAAGACCCATTACCAGAACAAACAGAACAATTTAGGGAGTTGTGTAAAAGTATTGCTAAACATGGCATGAGATATCCTGTATTGATAGATGGTGAAAATAGAGTATTACGAGGCAATCAACGAGTGTGGTATGCTTTAGATAATAACATAAAGTATATCTCCGCATACAGAATTAAAGATAGTGAGATAGACAAATACATACAGAAAACATATATAAATAGACAAGAATATCCATGAACAAATATGCTATCTATAGAATACACTACGGTTTAGACTTCTTAGGTAAATCTATTGAAAGTATTCAAAAGCATGTAAATAAAATATTTGTCTTTTGGTCTAAAGAACCTTGGTACAAAGAATGCCACAATCTACCACCTCTCAATGAAAATGTTGTTGAATTTTGTAAGCAGTATTCAGATGTCACGGTAATGGAAAGAGAGTATGATAGACCAGATAATCAATACAAACTCATGTATGATGAGATATGCCAATATTACCCACGACCAGACCAAGTATTAATGATGGAACCTGATATGGTATGGGGAGACGAGATAAAAGACATATGGTCTATACCAGATAAAGAAATGTCATTTGAACAAATAGAATTTTGGAAAACAAATGAGTGGTATATTAAGAGAGACGAGAGTAAAGGTAAGAGACCAGGACCTACATTATGGAATGGCAGTCCAGATGGCACACAAAAAGGAACATGGACAACACATAACAATGTACATCCAACAATTAAATGTTACAACTACGGTTTTTGTTTATCACCTGAAGTGATGAAGTACAAACATGAAGTCGCCTTACAATCATCTAAATACTACAAAGATAGTGTCCCAAGTAAAACTTGGTACAAAGAGAAGTGGTTAAACTGGACACCAGAAACTACTGACCTAGAAATATCAGAAGCACATAAACATTTTATAAAGAAAGCAGAACCATGGCCCTCCCAAAAATAAGAGATTACGAACCAGTTAGAGTTTTTCATGGCAAAGGCTTTGAGATAGGTCTTTATAAGAAAGAAGACGAGTATATCATGTACCGTCATGCTGCTCGTGGTAAAGTAAAAAACTTTGTAAAAAATTATGAATACATTGATAACAATGATGTCTCCCATTTAAAACCAATCACACTAGAAAAAGGTAACGAGATACTTGACCGTGTAGAGAAAGGTATGAAGTATAGTAACATCTATATCTTTTATGATGAGACACCAAGAGAAACAGAATTAGAACACGAGCCAAGTGAAGAAGAACACAAATTTACCTCTACAGGTATTAAGTGGTGGCGTCACCAAGAAGCAATGATGAATTACAAGAATGGTGACCCTAACACCGTTATTTCTACACACATAAGTCCAGAGGGTGCATGTAATCTTAAATGCCCTTATTGTAGTGTAACGTACAGAGATACACATAGTCGTATAGACATGGACACAATAAAAGACTATGTAACAAAACTAAAAACGAGAGGATTGAAAGCCGTAATATTAACTGGAGGTGGCGAACCTACGGCTTACAAACACTTTAATGAATTAGTACGTTGGTTATACAATGAAGGATTACAAGTTGCATTGATTAGTAATGGTAGTAAGGCATACTGGAAACGAGTTGATGAAGATGTATGCAAAATGTTTACATGGGTACGAATTAGTATTAATGTATTCTTTGATTGGGAAAACAGAATAGGACTACCACTAGAAAAATTTGATATGTCTAAAACAACAATAGGTAACTCTATGGTTTATACTGTAGAACATGAGGCAAGTGACGAAGTAATGAGTGATAGAGTTGGTCTCTTAGAGAAAGTATCTAAAGTGGCAGACGCTTGTGGTAGTAAGTATATACGTCTATTACCCAATTGTTTATTACAACAAGAGAATTTGATAAGACAACATAGAAGTTTAGATAATGTATTGAAACAAGTTAAAGACCCTAGGTTTTTTCATCAATACAAAATACATGGCGCACCTAAACAAAGCACATGCCATCAAAGTTATTTTAGACCTTATCTATCTGAGGAGATACATAAAGAAACAGGCAAACCTGGTACTGTATATCCGTGTGATAGTGTGGTGTTAAATGATAACTATGAACACTTCCATGAACGTTATCAATTATGCCATGCCTCAGATGTACTAGACTATATGGATAAAAAAGTAAAACATAAATTTGACGCACATACAGATTGTGCAGGTTGTGTCTTTACAAACAATGTTAATCAATTAGATGACTTTATACATGGCAAACTGGATAGATTTGCAGAATTTGGAGAACCTTTAGAACATGAAAACTTTATTTAACCCACCAGAATACTTTAACGAAGATTACTATGAACGTGGAGCAGAGACAGGTAAGTCTTTGTATTCTCACTATAGATGGATGCCTGAACTCACAATACCCATGGCACATCATATTGCTAAATACATGGATTTACATGAGAGTGAAAAAGTATTAGACTTTGGTTGTGCTAAAGGATTCACCGTCAAAGCATTACGTTTATTAGGATACAAAGCATTTGGTGTAGATGTATCACAATATGCATTTGATGAAATGGATGCAAAGACTGGTAAGTGGTGTGGTGTAATAGAACCACAAGAGCCACTAGTGTGTGCTGAGGGTGGGTATGACTGGATACTATGTAAAGATATATTAGAACATATACCCTACGATAAAATAGATGAACAATTAAAAGTATTATACAATGGTGGTAAAAGAGTGATGGCAATGATACCACTAGGTGATGGTGAAAAATATATTATAGATAGTTATGAATTAGATAAGTCACACTTTATAAGAGAAAGTCTACAATGGTGGCATGAGAAGTTTGAACAGGCTGGGTTTGATGTTGATATGAGTACATATGATATGGGACCGTTTAAGAAAAACTGGCAGTTTGAACCAGAAGGTAACATGTTAATTATTGCCAGTAGATGATAATATTAGGTTTATATTTTGGTCACAATGCCTCTGCTTGTGTATTACAAGACGGTAAGGTATTGATAAACTGGGAACTAGAACGTCATACAAGAATTAAACATGACTACGGTTATAATCAGGCATTTATAGACAAGACATTAGAACATTGTGGTATCACTATGAAAGATGTCGACCACATTGCATGTAATTATCCTATCACAATAATGAACTATTGTGCTAAACATGAAAAAGAAATGCCACCTTATTCTATACCAACAACAAAGGGTACTGAGTTTGCAAAGTTTGATAAAGGTTGGGCAGTAAATCATCATCTATGCCACATTGCAGGCGCCTACTATACAAGTCCATATGAAAGTGCTACAGTTTTTAGTTGGGACGGTGGTGGCGATAGTGAGAATAGTGCAAGTGCAAAGGGTGTAGGAAATAAAATAGAAGAATATAAACCAGAAAAAAGAAACAATATTGCCGCTATGTGGTCATCATTGACGTTTAATAATTACAGAATGAAACGAGTACATGAGTGGGACCCTGGTAGTGGTGCAGGTAAGATTATGGGTTTGGCGAGTTATGGCACACCAAACTTAGACCTAGAAGCAAAACTACACCGAGACTTATCTGAGGCACCTAAACCACATTACTTTGACCCTAGAGCCAAAGCATTCAATGATTGTGAAGACATTTCTGATACAAAAAGATTTAGAAGTCAAAACGTGGCCGCAAGTTTACAACGATATACAACAGGTAAATTGATACAAGAGATTAATAATCTATATACTGGTAATCAAAATTTATGTTATGCAGGTGGTCTGGCATTGAATTGTATTGCCAATAGAGAGATAATTAAAAGAACAAACTTTACCAATTTACATGTACCTCCTTTCCCCAATGATTGTGGTTTGGCAATAGGTGCAGCTTTGTATGTGTATCATCATATACTAGACAATCCAAGAACACCATCATACTTTAGTCCATACACAGGACCAGATTACAACGTAGGCACACCAGATATAAAACGTGTTGCCAAAATGTTACGAGACAATAAGATAATATGTTACTATGAAGGCCGTAGTGAAAGTGGGCCACGAGCATTAGGACATAGAAGTATATTATGTAATCCGGCAATACCTCATGTACGAGACAAATTAAATGAACACGTTAAACATAGAGAATGGTATCGACCATATGCACCTATTATACTTGATAAGTATGCAAGTAAATATTTACTAGATTATAATGAATGGTCACCTTATATGCAGACAAGTGCTATAATCAAAGAAGAATATAGAGAAGAATTAAGTGGTGTTAATCATGTGGATAATACAACACGACCACAAATATTAAGAAAAGAACATAACGAAACACTATATAATATTATAGAAGAAAGTGGGTTACCGGCATTATTAAATACAAGTTTTAATTATCAGGAACCTATTGTAGAGACACCGGCACAAGCAATGCAAACATATATAAATATGGGTCATGTTGACGGATTAGTAATGGGAGAAGAAATATATGAAAGAAATACAAACTACATCTAAAATAGACCATGTTGTAAAATGGATAAAAGACTATGCTTCAAAGCATAATTTTGATACACTAGTCATAGGCATATCTGGTGGTATAGATAGTGCTGTCACATCAACATTATGTGCAATGACTGGACTACGAACTATGCCTATTGTTATGTCTATTCGTAACAAAGATATATTGGCATTAGAACACACATGGTGGTTAGAAGAAAAATTTGAGAATGTAACTAAACGAGTTGTGAATTTAGAAAAAGTGTTCCACGAGTTTGAACATGCTAGTAATTATCTAGGTGCAGATAGTGAGTTGGCATTTGCCAATAGTCGTAGTAGATTACGAATGATGATGTTATATCAGGCTGCACAAAGTAACAATGGTTTAGTTGTAGGCACAGGCAACAAATGTGAAGATTTTGGTGTAGGTTTCTATACAAAGTACGGTGATGGTGGTGTAGATATATCACCTATTGCAGACCTATATAAGAGTGAAGTTTATCATATGGCAGAACATTTAGATATTCTAAAGAAGATTATGGATGCACCACCAACAGATGGTTTGTGGGAAGATGGTAGAACTGATGAACAACAACTAGGTTATAGTTATGATGATTTAGAAAAGGCGATGAAAGCAGATATAAGTGGTGAACTAGTTGAGGATCCACATCTTATAGAAGTGATGGAGAAGTTTAGAACAATGAGAGGAAAGAACAAACATAAAATGAGCATGCCACCAGTGTGCAGTATGGAGAAATTATGAAAGTAGGATTTATAGGACTTGGTAAATTAGGCAGAGACGCTGCTGAAGTATTAAATGAACAACATGATGTGACAGGGTATGACCCAAATGTAAATGTACCAGGATTATCTGGCACGTTACAAGAGGCATGTACAGATAAAGACATAGTATTGATTGCAGTACAAACGCCACATGACCCGGCATATGACGGTAAAGAACCTACAAGTCATTTACCACCTAAAGATTTTGATTATTCTTTTATTCGTCAAGCCGTACAAGATGTTGATAACTTAGTTGATGAGAATACATTGATTGTTGTTATCTCTACAATGTTACCTGGCACCGTAAGACGAGAGATTGCACCATTGATAAAGAATGGTAGATTTATATACAATCCTTATTTGATTGCTCAAGGCACCGTAAAATGGGACATGAGAAATCCAGAAATGATTATGATAGGCACAGAGGAAGGTGAAGCAAGTGATGACGCTGACTTACTCTATGATTTATATGACCCTATACTAGATAAAATTTGTAGATATGAAATAGGTACATGGGAAGAAATAGAAGCATTGAAAGTTTTCTATAATACTTTTATTTCTACTAAACTGGCATTAGTCAATATGATACAAGATGTGGCAGAGAACGTAGGTCATATGAATGTAGATGTAGTGACAAATGCATTGAAGAATAGCACACAAAGAATTATGGGACCTAGTTATATGAAAGCAGGGTTTGGTGACGGTGGTGGTTGCCATCCAAGAGATAACATAGCGCTAAGAGTATTGAACGACAGATACGGTATGGGTTATGATTTGTTTGACGCTATTATGAAAGCGAGAGAAGAACAAGCAGCCAATATGGCACGATATTGTTTAAAGTATAATATGCCAGTTGTTATTTTAGGTAAAGCATTTAAACCTGGTATTGACCAGACGGCAGGAAGTCCGTCTATGTTAGTTGGTTGGTATATTGAAAAACTAGGTAGTCAAAAAGTATATTATGATAAGATACCAGATGGTGGTGCTTATACTATACTGATACATGATAAGGGTATGATACCTGAAACATGGGATAATCCTGGTAGTTGTATCATTGACCCATATAGAGAACTTGAACCAGTCAAAAATCATACGGTGAAACATTATGGTAACTCTAACAGATAAAAGACTAGGCACTAACGTATTAGTACAGATAGTTAATCTGTGGCAAACAATACCACAAGACATTGTTAATGCACAAAAGGGTATTCAAGTGGCATATAATGCCTATATTGAATATCTCAATGCACGATTACATATGGTACGAGATAGAGATTGGAAAATAAATCTATCTATGGAGCCACATGGTGAGACGGAAGATAGATGGCTCAATCAACCATTCTTTGTAATGAAAGAAGGTGATACAAGAAGAAAATTTATACCAGCAGATGAATTAAAGTCATATGATAGAATTGTTATCTGTGGCCTGTGGCTGAAAGAACAAGTATTCCACGAGTTTCTAAAGTTAAAGAATGTCAATGAGAATACTTTCATTGCACCAACACTATGTTTTCCACAAAAGTGGGGATATGATAAACATATTGAAAAACATTTTCATCAACGAGTATTGGCCAACGATTACATGTACCTATGACACAGATATTTGGCATACCTTATTGGAAGTATAAGATTGACCCTAAGTCATTTAGTACAGACATACTCAAAGACATAGAACATAATTATTCTATATCTAAGAACAGAAACAAATGGGATAAGGATTCTTATGTGAATAGTAATCTACATCACAGTAACAATGATAGAGGCAATAGTAAGTTTAAAGAGATAGAATACAAAACAATTGTCCCTATCTACAATAATATATTTACACGTTTTGTGAATGATTTAGAATTGACTGGTGGTAAATTTACTTGGTCATATCAGATATCTAATTATACAGCCATGACAGAGGGACAATACATGAGGTCACATAATCATATTGGCGATAGTGATTTTACTTGTATTCATTATTTAAAGTATAATAAGAACAAACATCAAGCCACCGTATTTCATAATTCACATACTTGGGGTAGAGACTATCAATATCTACGACCAACTTTCTATAAGAAGTTAGATATAAGAAACGAGAAGCATTCTTATCTATTACAATACTTTCAAATACCCACAGAACAAGGAGACTTTATCATTACACCATCAAGTGTGGTACATGAAGTACCTACCTTTAAGAGTGATGAATTACGAGTGACCTTGGTAATTAACTTATCAATAAAATAAATTGTTAAAGATTTGTTACATTAATATTACGACACATATATATAATAGAGTAACCAGGAGGCTTTATGTCTAAAGCATACTTTCAACAACTTTCAAAAAAGGTAATCAAAATGGAACTAGGTAATCCAGTAATAACAGCATTGGTAGGACTTGTTATATTCTATATAGGTCTAAAGATGTTTTCAGGTGGTATGAAATCTATGGGTAATTTAGAACACCTATCTTACTTCACAAATAATATAGTTTTCATGTTTTTTGGTGGTATTGTTATGACTTTGTTGTGGCAATCTTCATCATTATCAACAACGGCAATTATTGCCTTAGTCGCTTCTGGTGCCATACCATTACCAGCGGCTATAGCCTGTGTTCTGGGTGCCAATCTAGGAACGACAGGAACGATATGGTTGGCAGGATTATTAGTATCTGATGGTATGCCAAAAGGTGATACACTACGAATTGCTATTGCCCATACAGGGGTCAATCTATTCATGGCCGCTACATTATTGCCATGGGTGGGAGCAATTGCTAAATTTTTAACTAGAATTACATAGAACAAACTAAGAACAAATGAGGTGTTGCAAAAATACAACACCTCTAATCTATTAAGTTGTTGAAAAACAACACTTTTAATTTCACTTTTTTTTAATTTTTTTGTTGACTTTCAAGTCATTTTAGTGTATTGTATAAGAATAATAACAAAAAGGATACATTATGACAAAGAAAATTATATTATTTTATTTAGTATTTTCACTAATCCTTTGGTATGGGTTTTACCAATGGAATGAACAACTTGCATTGGCGGCTGTCTAATGTTTAATATAGTTTATACTAGAAGTTATTACGATAGAGAACACGAAGGTGGTCATTTTGATAACTCTTGGACGGTACTAAGAAGTGTACCTTACTCAAAGATAAGTGAATTTACACCGTACATTCTTGCTGAGAAAAAAGTAGAGTGTGACGCTTTCTATAAATTGAATGACGAAAACAGAATGTCCTATGATGAGATACAGATTGACAAAGACCAATGTTTTTCATCTAAGTGTTATATTATAGATGATGAGGACTATTTTAAAAAATACAAAGATGTATATGACTACACCTTTGATGAAGACTATTTTTATAACTATGGACAAGATTGTGAGTTCATGGTACAAAAAGATTATGGGAGAATATAATGATTGATTATTTAACGTTTATTGAAGAACTATACAAAATTAAAATGCAAGAGGAATCTGTTGATAATGTACTCACAAAATATGAGACATTGATTGCTGAACATGAAAAAGAGCACGCTCCTCAACAATAATTTTAGGCTTGACAATTACATCAAAATATGATAGGATATAGACAATGGCATTAATTTATACACATAACAGTTCGCCTCGTAAGTTCAAAAGAGTTATCAAAACTAAATCTTTTTACAAGGCAAAACAAGAACAAGACAAGTTATTGAAGTCTATGGGTATTGACCCTAACAGACGTTTAAGACGACCAAGAGTGTCTATACCCTTAGACCAAGTTGGCAAGTTAAAACGATATGCCCCTGTAGCTCAGCTGGAAGAGCAGTTGATTTGTAATCATCAGGCCGGGAGTTCAAATCTCTCCGGGGGCACCAAACCAGTTTCTAACGTTAAGTTAGAAGTAAGCAAGCAATATACTGTTGCACCTGCTTACAACAAAGGACCATCAATGGTGGTGGGACGTAAAGACATAAAAGATATAGGAAGGTAATACATTATGGCGAAGATGAACAAAAAAGAAATGATGGAGAATATGTTAACAATGCCTGATATTCTCAAAGAATTTCATTCATACAAAACAGGCAAACAGAAAGCAGCATACCTAAGAGAAATGGGTACGTTAAATCTACCACATGCTGTCAATTGGGAAAACTTGGCGCAGGCTCACGAAGGTAGTAGAAAATGGCCAGCGAAGAAAACAAACAAAGAAGATGATACTATTCTCAAAGATTATCTGGATCCTGTTGGTGAAACAGAAGCAGAAAAAGTATTAACAATGCAGGAAGTTGATGCGATACTTTAGTCTACCATTGTTACTGCTTACAATTAGTTGTGGTTCTATGAGTGATAGAACAATACATTCAACTGCCTTTGTTGACCACTTGAATAATATGCCATCTGGTAAATCTAGTTATTTACTATGGCATAATCCCAATACAGGTAACAAAGGTGATATCAAAGTTACTAGAAGTTATCTAGTAAAAGGTATTAAATGTGCTGACTATACAAGTACAGTTGATATACAAGATAGCTGGCCTATGATTGGCATAGGTTCGTTAGATAGAAGTACAGAACACGGTAAAGCATGTCAAATGCCTGACGGTAGATGGAAAATAGTTGAGAGGATGTTATGAATAGTCCAAGACCTATAATGTTAGTAATGACAATATCATTAATATTAGCAATTGTTTTGTTTAGTTACAAAGCAAAGGGTAATGAAAATCTTTATTGTGTTATAGAAGTTATCTATGATGAAAGTATGGAGAATGAAGTAAGTCGTAGAATGATATGCAGAGACGGTGAGTTACCAGGTCAACCTGGTTACTGGCAGATGTTTGCTTCTTTCTATTATAATGGTGTAAGTGTGCCTGAATACTGCCGTTATATTAAAGGTGAAAACCTTTTTAATATACCAAATAAGGTATGTTTAAATAATGATGGCACATGGAGGGACGAATGATTAAAATAATTTTTGGTATGATAATAGGTGGGTTTCTTATTTCAGCATATCCAGACATAGGAATTGATATAGTCAATTTCTTTATAAACACTTTAAAGGAGATATTACAATGAAAAATATAATGTTAATAATATTAATCTCTTTGTTTACTCTTAGTTGTGCTAAGACAGTTAAGATTGACCATGAGGGAGAAACCAAATCAGGTATGCTTGAAGAAGTACCTAAATGGTTTGTTGAGAAAGAAGGTAATAAAGGTCTTCTAAACAAGAAAGATAAGTTTTACCTATATGGTGTAGGTGTTGCAACAAGTCCTGACTTACAGTTAGCTATGGACAAAGCAACCATGATAGCAAAAGCAGACCTTGCTGATGTATTACATGGTGAAATGAACAAGAACGCTAGTGTCTTTATACAAGAGATAGGTGACGATGGTAATACTATTGTTTCCTCTGAAGCACAATCTACCATTGTTAATATGATAAAACAAACAAAGGTACAAGGTTGGGAACAATGGAAAATCTCTATCTCTATAACTAATACTGAACAGTATAGGGTGTATATGGGACTTCAATTACCACTAGGTGAGTATAACAAGTTGCAAGAGTTGATAAAAGCAGAGGCGAAAAAACATATAAATAGGGACATAGTAAAAAATAATGCTAAAACCGCCATTGATGAATTGACAGCGGTTGCAACGGAGTAAAATATGTATAAAGTGTTCACTAAACCCAATTGTGTATTTTGCACGAAAGCAAAGACATTGTTGGACAATCTTAATATGCCTTATGAGACTTACGGTTTAGGTCAATCAACAGAGGGAGAAGATAGTAAATATACCGTCACTATTGACCAAATGTTTGAAATGATAGGTAAGCAAGTAAGAAGTATGCCACAAATAATGATTGATGACAAGCACATTGGTGGTTATACTGATTTGAGAGAGTATCTAATAAACGAAGGAAAGATTAACTTTTCTGGAGAAATTGTTGAAAACCAAGAAAAAAGTCTTGGATAACCAACCCAGGACGGACAAAACCAAAGCGAGTGTAGTGTTATGACAGCGAAAATATTAGCGTTTCCAAGTGGAAAACAAATACCAGCTCTATCTAAAGAGCAGAAAGAACCTGTTTCTACACAGATAGAAAAACAGCAGACAAAGAAGTATGCTGACGCTGTGGCTGATGATATTATGATACAACTGATTGGCACATTACAAAACGAAGGTATGGATATAGGTCGTATTGACAAAGACGGACAGAAAACGTTTTTAGATGTAGGTATATTTATGGAAGCATTTAGAGGATTAATCTATAGAGAAGTGGACTTGAAACACCCTTTTCATTACGTCACAGATAAAATGATGTATGTAGAAAATCAAGGTAAGAAAAAATATTCTGTAATTGATTACTCTGGTAAAGAGATAGTCAGTAAAGAACAAGACATGGAAATAGAATTTGAAGGTGAGGAAATAGATAATGATATTGATAGATTACAGCCAGATAGCGATAAGTAATATCGCTGTACAATTGGCAATGAGTAAGGACAAAAATGTCCTCTCACCTAACATGGTACGCCACATGATACTTAATAGTATCCGTGGTTTTGTCCATAGATTTAAAAATGATTATCCAGGCGAAGTCATCCTTTGTATTGACGGACCGGCACCTTGGCGTAGAGATATCTTTGAACATTACAAAGCAAAACGTAGAGAAGGCAGAGATACAAGTAGCACAGATTGGGTAGAAGTGTTTGGTCTCATTCATACAATCAAAGAAGAAATCAAAGAAAATTTTCCATACAAAGTGGTACAATTAGACAATGTTGAGGCAGATGATATTATTGCCGTCATATGTAAAAAAGAACATAAGCAAAAGATATTAATTATATCTGGTGATAAAGACTTTCAACAACTACAGAAATATCCTAATATAACTCAATACTCACCTATACAAAAGAAATATGTTGAGACAGAAAATCCACAAGAGTATATTTGGGAACATATATTACGAGGTGATACGTCAGATGGTATTCCTAATTTCTTATCGCCAGATGACACTTTTGTAAATAAGATAAAACAAAAGCCAATTATGAAGAAAAAGTTGCAGTATTGGATTGAAACATTGATGAAAGGTGGTGACGCTAAAGACTTTTGCAACGAATATCATTTAAGAAATTTCCAACGTAATCAAAGACTAATAGACTTTGACTTTATACCTGACGAAAAGGAAGATGATATATATAACACATATAAGAATACTACTGTTGCAGGTCGTGGCAGTATTTTAACATACTTAATTAACAATGATATGAAAGAGTTAATTGGCAAAATAGAGGAGTTTTAAGATGGCTGATAATTATGCTTTATCTTACCACGAGATATTAATGAAAGTTAATAACAAGAAAGATAAACCAGGCAAACTAGAAGTATTGAGACGATATGATACAGAACAACTAAGAATGTTTTTAAAGGGAAGTTTTGACCCTAAGTGTGAGTGGTTACTACCAGAAGGTGCACCACCATATAAAGTGAATGAAGCACCAATAGGTACAGAACACACATGGTTAAAACAAGAAGTGAAAAGACTATTTCATTTATTAAAAGGTGGCAATCCACAATTAAATCAAATGAAAAGAGATAATATGTTTATACAAATCCTAGAAGGATTATCTGCTGAAGAAGCGCAGTTATTGATTGACGCTAAAGACAATGTCCTGAACAAGAAATACAAGGGATTAACAGCAAATTTGATAAAGGAAGCGTTTAATTGGGACGATAATTTTATGAGAAAAAACAATTAATTGATAACCTATTGAAATATAACACTTTTAATTTACCTTTTTTACTTGACAAATCGTTGTTTTTAGTCTATAGTATACCTATAATTAATAAAAAGGATACATTATGAAAATTAAAACTACTAAAAACAACTTATTGAAATATATCAATACACCGTTTGACGGACAAGATTATGAAACAGTTGCCAATCTTATTGGTGGCAATCAATTCATTGCTGCCGCTAACTTTATTGATAGATTAGATACAATGGTTAGAGATACAATGAAAATTGTTATTATGAAATCATGTCCTAAAATATCTTATGAAATGTTTGGGACTATTGAATTTTATGAAGGAGGTCAATAATGAGTAAAATGTCAAACTTAGCACTACTAAAAGAAGAAGAACTAATTGAAAACATGACGGAAGAACAGTACGAGGAGTACATGTTAGAGAAGGCAATAAATAGTCAATAGGAGGTCTTATGAAATACATTACTACTATATTAACTATACTAGGTCTATACTTTGTTATACTTGGCTGCAGTCCTAAACAGGACTGTACGGACGATGGTTGTGACGATTTTGGTGTAGATGAGATTACAATACCACCAATATTAGAAGGTGAAGAAATTAGAGGCGAACTTCAACTAGAACCTAAAATCATTACAGTAAATCACATTGTGAATACAAATGCCGGTAAAGATGTATTTGTTTATTCTTTATCTAATTGTATTGACCATATCTACAAAGATGTAGCGATAGAACAAAGAATACCTAAAGAATTAATTATTGCTCAAGCAGCGTTAGAGACTGGTTGGGGTAAAAGTAGATTTGCCAACGAAGGTAACAATCTATTTGGTATTCGCACATTTAACAAAGACGAAGATTGGTTATTACCAATTACATGGGACCAAGAAAAGTGGATTGGTTGGGGTGTAAAAGTGTATGAAACAAAATGTGATAGCGTAAGAGATTATGTACGAATACTTAATGAAGTATGGGCATATGAAGACTTTAGAGAAGTGAGACAAAACGGTGGTAATGTGTATCAATTAGCAGACACATTAACAAAGTATGCTTCTAAACCTACTTATACTAAATTAGTGAAGAATATTATCAAGCATAATATTGTAGGTGTATATGAACTCTAAAGAAAAACTATTTTGGCATAGAGTTGATACTCTTAAAGCATATCTAAAACAAGTAGAAAATACTTTACCAGATATGCATGCCTTATTTAAAATGAAATTGATTTTATTAATGCAAGATGTGAAGGAGTTATAATGAATATATTTTATTTACACAAAGACCCTAAAATTTGTGCAGAGCAACACCTTGATAAACATTGTAGTAAGATGTTAGTTGAGTATGCTCAGTTGATGAGTACGGCACACCGTATCATTGATGGCACGGAATATGAAGGTAGAACAAAAACAAATCGCAGAATTAAAAGATGGTCACATCCTACTAAAGATAATCTATTGTATATAGCATGTCATGTCAATCATCCAAGTGCTGTATGGTGCCGTGAGAACGCTTACAATTACAACTGGTTATATACAATGTGGTCACATTTACACGACCAATTTGTATTACGATATAACAAAACTCACTTATCTTATACGTTACTCAATGACGCTTTAAGAAATCCACCTCGTAACATTGCATTAAACAAACCATTTACACAACCCACACAAGCAATGCCTGATGATGTGAAACACAAAGACAGTATAACAGCATATAGAAATTACTATATACAATATAAACATAGTTTTGCTAAGTGGAAACTTGGTATTATACCTGAATGGTATGTTGAAGGAGTTGTCTATGACTAATATATTACTAGGATTAATATTATTTTTTATGATTGCATTATGTATTATGGTTTATGCAATAGGGGAGAAAATAAGTGAAACCAAAAAATAAAACATTCCGTAAAGAAGAACCACCAATACCTTTCACCTTTGATTTTTATTTAATCTATTGGGAAGATATACAGAGCGATAGTGGTTGGCGTGAATTAAAAGATATACAAGCCTCTAAACCGGCAATATGTGTATCTACAGGTTGGTTGGTGAAGGCAGACAAGAAAGTCCATATACTCATGTCAGATTATAACTATGATGATAAGGGCGAACTGGCAGATGGTGGTAACTCTACAGTTATACCATCAACTAATGTAATTAAGAAATATAAGATAGAGGGATTATGAGGAGATTTGTGTACGATAGTTGGGAAGGTGTTATGAATATGAATCGTAACCCATTAAAGAATATACCAGACATGCAAGTTAGACATTTGATAATACAGATACTAGCGTGGATGTGGTGTATAACTTTTTCATTGACCTTTTCATCATGGTATGTTTTTGGGTTTACAGTTATAGGTCACTTTGTTTTAATACTTGCAATTGTTGTTACAGTAATTACTTTTACAGAAACAGAAAGAACTTATAGATTTAAAGAAGGTTATCATTCCGCTAACCGTGCCAGAGGATATACTATATACAGAGGATCAGATGGTAAACCATATAAAGTGAAACTACCAGACAATGACCCAGGAGGAGAACACGATTAATGCCAACATATAGATTTGAAAATACAAAGACCAATGAGATTACGGAAGAGTTGATGTCTATTTCAGAAATGGAAAAACATAAGAGGAAGAGACACATTAACTTATTACCACCAACACAAATGAATATTGTAGGAAGTGTAGGACATTTAGATAGTAAAACTGATGGTGGTTGGAAAGAAATGCTAAGTAGAGTTGCAGAAGCACATCCTCAAAGTAATCTGGCTGATAGATATGGTAAGAAAACCAACAATGAAGTTAAAACTAAACAATTATTGAATAAGTATAGGAAGAAAAAGAAATAAATAGAATTGAGATATTAAACAGCACTAACTTATAGGGATATTATATGTAGCCTGAAGATTGTAAGCTGAGTTTAATCTTAATCCGTAAAGGACATATTATGGTAAGTAAAAAGAAAAGATTGGCAATAGATAATTCATCACTAAATGAAATTAAGCCAATAACAGAAACACAAAAAGAAGTCTTTGCTCAATACAAAGCAGGACAAAATCTTTTTCTATATGGTGTTGCCGGTACAGGTAAGACTTTTGTTGCCTTATACAATGCATTAAAAGATGTACTAGACCCTAAATCTCCACGAGAACGAGTATATATTGTCCGTTCATTATTGCCAACAAGAGACATAGGTTTTCTACCTGGTGATGAAGAAGACAAATCATATCTCTATCAAGTGCCATATCAAAACATGGTACGATTTATGTTTCAACAACCAGATGACCGGTCATTTGACCAGTTGTATAATAATTTACGAAACCAAGGCACAATAGATTTTCTTTCTACAAGTTTTCTACGAGGTATCACTATAGACAATGGCGTTATTATTGTTGATGAATGCCAAAATCTAAACTTCCATGAATTAGATACTATTATGACCAGAGTAGGACAAGATACACGAGTTATCTTTGCCGGTGATATTCAACAAACAGATTTAACAAAGACAAATGATAGAAATGGCATACTTGATTTTGTGAATATAATGAACCAGATGCCAGAAGTAGATTGTATTGAGTTTGGTATCCCAGACATTGTAAGAAGTGGTCTTATCAAATCATACTTGATTAATAAAATAAAGTTAGGACTTCACTATGAGTAAATTTTCAGAAGCATTAAAAGTAATACTACACCATGAAGGTGGGTATGTAAATCACCCAAAAGATCCAGGGGGTGAAACAAATCTTGGTGTCACTAAAAGAGTATATGAAGAATTTGGTGGTACAAAAGATATGAAAGAATTAACACAGGAAGATGTTGAACCTATATACAAAAAAGGTTATTGGGACAAATGTAAATGTGATGATTTGCCATCAGGTTTAGACCTGTGTGTATTTGACTTTGCTGTCAATGCAGGTCCAGGCAGAGCAGCGAAGTATTTACAATCTTGTGTTGGTGCCTTGCCAATAGATGGCGGTATAGGTCCTATGACGTTAGCAAAAGTCAATGAATATGTTGAGAAGTTTAACGTGGAATATGCTGTAGAAAACTACCAAAAGAATAGACAGAAATACTACGAAGAATTATCCACATTTGAAACATTTGGTAGAGGCTGGACAAGACGTGTGGATGAAACAACAGAAACGGCAAAAAAATTAATTTAAGGCTTGACTTTTCTTCTATACTGTGTTATAATATGCAGTATAGATTAAAGAAAAGGATTATATAATGTTTAATCACATTACACCAACACAGGAAATGCCACCTTTAAAGGCAAAAAATGTATCAGGTAAAAGATTTTACGAACACCTGGAAACCAAAGAAGTATATCCCTCAATAACGAGTGTACTATCTATTAGACAGAAACAAGGTTTAATGGAGTGGCGTAAGAAAGTTGGCGAACAAGTTGCTAATCATGTAATGATAACTGCTGCCAACAGAGGCACAGCGGTACATAATATGGCAGAGGATTATCTTAATAACTTAAATATAGACGCTAACGAAAAGTATCAAAAACAATTTCTACCAAGAATGATGTTTCAAGTGCTAAAACCTGAACTTCAAAAGATAAATAATATTAGACTACAAGAAGCACAAATGTACTCAACAGACTACACCGTGGCAGGTCGTTGCGATTGTATTGCTGAGTATGAAGGCGTTTTATCAATCATAGATTTTAAAACATCTAAAGGAGAGAAGAAGGAAGACTGGATAGAGAACTACTTTATTCAAGGTAGTGCTTATGCAGAAATGTATAATGAACACTTTGGCGAACCTATAGAACAGGTTGTAATATTAGTTGTAACGGAAGAAGGTACAACACAAGTATTTAAGAAGAACAAAGCAGATTATCTTCCTCAGTTGAAGGACGCTATAACAGACTTTTACAAATGGGTAGAAAAAAATGAAAATAATTAAAGATTTAAGATTATTGATAGGTCTTCTAACATTTATAGTGATTGTTTCAATATGGACAGACACCAAAGCAGATCCATACTATGACCCGGCACAATTAGTTCTTCGTCAAGTACCAATTTATTGTGGAGAAACAGGTCAAATGTTTGAAACATCTTTAAATTTGTTTATGGAAGTACCAATTGCTGGTGCTGATGTACGAACATCAGCTACACCAGAAAGTGAAGTATTAGGTATTATAACAATTTCTTATAATTTTATACGGAACTCTGGCACTATATTAATGACGGTCCCGGAGACCGGTGAGACATGCGTTTTGGCATACGGTCAAAACTGGCAATTTTTCCCAGATTATCCACAACAAACACAAGGAAACAATGAAACAAAATAAGGAGAAAATATGATAGAAGTAATTGAAGTAATGATACCAGTTTTTATTCTGGTACTATGTGCATATGGTATTGGATACTTATCAGGTTCAGAAGCCACAAGAGAAATTTATAATCCAGTTGTAAGGAAAAATAATGAAACAAAGTGAAGAATTTTACCGTCTATTGGAAGAAATGAAACGAGTACACAATATCAAACGGCATGATTATGCTAGTAAAGAGGACATCTTTCAAAACTTTAGAACAAGTGAATTAGGTGGCATACCGGCATGGCAAAGTGTTGCGATAAGAATTGGTGATAAGTTTAGTAGGTTAATGTCTTTTGTTAAACAAGGCGAACTCAAAGTACAAGACGAAACAATTGGTGATACATTGATTGACATGGCTAACTATGCATTGATATGTCATATATTATTCTATGAACAAAGACACAAAACGAGAAATGCTGATGCTGATGAATTAACAGAGCGTCTATTGGAGAAAAACAGAAATGACACCTAAACAATTCGCTCTTGTTATAGAAAAACGAGCCTCTACAAAAAAGATATCACACATGGATGCTGTACTGAACTATTGTGAAGAAAAACAAATAGAACCAGACCAAGTTACCCATTTGATAAACAGAAACCTGAAAGAAAAGATAAAGTCTAATGCACAGGACTTACATTTTCTTCCAAAAACGGCAACATTGCCAGGAGTATAATTATGGAACCAGCGACAATAACACTAATAATATTTGGTACACTATGGATTGTAGGCGTATTAAGTAACTAACTATGAAAGAGGGATATGAGGCATACAAGAAATACCTTGCTATTAAGTTACATTTTACTAAAGATGAATTTGATTTTTTCAGGTACGGGGGAACTACTAAGGCGAAATATGAAACCTTCACACAGAGAAATGATAGATATTTTTTTGTCAAGGCAGCCAGAAAATACGGTGACGAAATTATTGATTATTTTGTCAGTAACTATATAAGCAATAAGACACCATACATTAAAGATATGAATGAGGATTCTTATCTACAATGGCGTAAGAGAATAGATGGTTTAACATATTACTTTAAGATTGATATGGAAAAACTGTTGAAGAAAACTGAGGGCAACTTTGATAAGTTATTTAAGTGTTATAGAAGACAACACCCACCTATACTAAAAATGTATATGGCAAAAAAGATAACACTTGAAACAATGTGCATATTGGAAACTCTATTGAACTATAGTAAAACACTAGATAAGAATATAGAAGAAACATATGTATGGCCTACAGTAAAACAAAAGATTTTAAAGTATAAACCTTTTGTGCAATTTAACAAAGACAGAATGAAACTTGAATTGAGAAAAATGTTATGAGAGTAAATTTTACATTAAAAGAACGTGATTATATAATAAGTGAGGATTTTCCTTGGTATCTAGGCATACACACAAGCGACCCTAAACACATTACAACGATACAGTTACCCAACACCAAAGAGGTGCCTATGTTGACACATCAGATATATAATCGTGGTGAGGAAACATCTACCATGGCACCTAGTATATTAGAACAATTAAAAGAGGTGACAAACTATAAAAAAATTTTAAGAGTAAAATTAAATCTACTCTTACAACAAGAACGAAAAACAATTCATCCGCCACATGTAGATTGGGATATACCACATAAAGTATTTTTACATTATATCGTTGGTGATGGCTGTACAATATTATACAAACAAAAGTGGCAAGGATTTCCAACAACAGACTTGACAAAAGATATGGAGATACACCCTATAGAGAATACTGGTATATTCTTTGACGGAGAAACTTTTCATACAAGTACAAGTCCTATAAAAGAACCAAGACGAATAGTATTAAACGTAGATTATGAGTGATATAAGAGTTGAATTTAGCAATACAGAGATAGTCAGTTTTACTGCTTGTCCTATTTTTCATTCAGGAACAAACTTTAGATTAACTGATGATGAACTACACATACTTACAAATGAGACTGGTGGCACACGGTTAAGCGATGGTCCTGCACGTCAGGACGTAGAGATAAGTGAAAATCATACTGTATTGAACACGCCGGGACTTGAAAGAGTACAACGTTTTATGTTACAGACAGGACAACATTTTGTAAAGAATACACTAGAAATTGATAATGAGTTTTATTTAACACAAACATGGTTTACACGAAATGATAAGGATAGCACACATCATCCTCACACCCACCCAAACAGTATATTAGCCATGGTTTATTATCCTCAATGTGAAAGTGGTGACATAGTGTTATCTGTAGAAAAGAATAATATGTTTCCGCATTTTGATTTTAATTGGAAAATAAACAGATATAATAATTTCAATGCCAAATCATGGACATTTAAAGTACAAACCGGTGATGTCATCATGTTTCCAGGATATGTAACACATCTAACAACACCAAATGAAAGTGACACACCACGTTATGCTTTAGGTGCAAACTTCTTTACGAGAGGCACATTTGGTACATATGAGAACACAGATTTATTGGAGTTAAAATGAGTAATTTGTTTGTATTAGGTAATGGTGAAAGCCGTAAGAAAATACCTATTGATATGTTAAAGTATTCTGGTAAAGTATGGGGTTGTAATGCAATCTATAGAGAACATACACTAGACGGCTTGATTGCTGTTGACCCTATGTTAGAACATGAAATATATCGTAGTGGTTATGCACATGAAAATCCTACTTACTTTAGAAGTTGGGATACAATGCCTGTTGAACATTACGACATGATGATAGAAGCACAAACAAGTAACATGAAAAGTCCTGAGATAAGAGAATGGAAATATAATCCAGACGGACACTATTTAAGTTTTGTTATACATGGTCAATCTACCGTCAATAAAGATAGAGACAGTACAAGATGGAAAGGTGATGGCTTTGAAAACGTTTATGTATCTTGGTTATACGGCAAAGATAAAATAGAACTATTACGAGACGTAATGAACGATTACTATGCTGGTGGCTGGGAAGGTGAACCTACAGGCCCGGAAGACCCAGGCTGGTCATCTGGCGCCACAGCGATGTACATTGCTTGTAAAAAAGAAAAACCAGAGACTTGTTATCTATTAGGTATGGACATGTACAGCACATCAGACTTCATCAATAATCTATACAAGAACTCTTATGGTTATTTACAAGACAAAGAAAGTGCCGTCACACCACAGAATTGGGTTATACAAATGGGGCGTGTTATGGTAAGATTTAAAGATATACAGTTTATTAAAGTGAATCCTGAAGGTAATAGTCAGGTTTCCCAAAGAATGCCTCAATGGGATAGTCTTCCTAATGTATCATATATGCATTTAGAAGAATTTCAAAAAAACTTTAATTTAAGGCTTGACTTATAGCGCATTATGTGTTATAATATAGATATAATAGCAAAAAGAACTAATTACTCTTTTTGACTAGTGCAAGGAAGAGAGTTTCACCAGAGGCTCGAACTTGACTTCTCAGGGGTGGTACCCAGGTCAGTTGTGGAAAACACAAAGGGCAATATCTCAAATACCAAGAGGGAGAAGGTTTAGCTTATTTAGGATGGAATCCGGTTAAGTTATTGTGGGTAATTCCATAGTCCCACCTAGTTACTATTATAAATAGGAGTGTACGATTAAACAGTACAATACAAATACAACGAATACAAGGAGAAAATATGTCATTCGCAAATCTAAAACGAAGTCGTGGTAACTTCGACAAACTAACCAAAGAGTTAGAAAAAGTACAAGCACCAACTCAGCAAAACAATTCATCAGGAGACGATAGATTCTGGAAACCAGAACTAGATAAGTCCGGTAACGGCTATGCTGTTATACGTTTTTTGCCTGCTGTAGAAGGTGAAGAACTGCCATGGGCAAGAGTATGGTCACATGCTTTTCAGGGACCAGGTGGTTGGTACATTGAAAACTCTTTAACAACTTTAGGACAAAAAGATCCAGTTAGTGAAGAAAATACTAAATTATGGAACACAGGCTCAGACGCTGACAAAGAGATAGCTAGAAAACGTAAGAGAAAGTTATCTTACTTCACTAATATTCTTGTAGTGAGTGACCCTAAGCATCCTGAACATGAAGGTAAGGTATTTCTATACAAGTTTGGTAAGAAAATTTTTGATAAACTTACTGAAGCAATGAAACCTGAATTTGAAGACGAGAAAGCAATCAACCCATTTGACTTTTGGGAAGGTGCTAACTTCAAGTTAAAAATTAGAAAAGTAGATGGTTATTGGAACTATGACAAATCTGAATTTGAAACAATCTCTAAACTAAAAGAGAATGATGAAGATATAGAGGCGATATGGAAAATGCAAAAACCATTAGTAGAGTTTTCAGCACCAAGTAATTTCAAATCTTATGATGAACTAAAAGCGAAATTTGAAAAAACTGTATATGGTACTGGAAAAACTGAGACAGCAGACCAAATTGATATCCCACCTGTAAGTGCTGCTGTTGAGGAAGTAAGTGAACAAGTAAAAGAAACTGTGCCGTCAGCGCCAATTGCTACTCCCCCTAGTAATGATGACGAAGACGATACAATGAACTACTTTAGCAAGTTAGTTAACGATTAAACTAATCTCTCCTGCTAGACACTTACAAATGAGGGCGCTCTCGTAGCGCCCTTATATATACTATTATGATTGACAAATACATAGCACATGATTTATTCCCAACACCGGTCTATCAAAATAATATACCGGTCACATTACTGAATGAGTTAAAACAAGAAGAATATAGGGAAATTATACCAGATAGAAATGGGTACTATACCAAGAACGTTTACATACTGGACAAATACACAGAATTAAAAAAAACAATAGAACAACATATACATTGTTATGTGACTAAACACATGATGATAAAAGATATCTACACATGGCCCATACTCAACAGTTGGGTCAATAGACATGTTAAGGGTGACTTCGCTCATAAACATTTTCATTGTCATTCATTGATAAGTGGCATATACTATCTCAAAGCACCAACAGACGGTGGCATGCCCATGTTTCACAAGCCAGATGGCTGGAGTAATTTACTAGGCACTATATTTAATTTTGAACTAAGTGGCGACAACGGTGTAAATAAACTTATCTATAAAATAAATGTCAAAGATGGTGACTTGATATTGTTTCCGTCACATCTATTTCATAGTGTAGAAGAAAGTAAAACAGACGAAGAAAGATATTCACTTGCATTTAATGTGTGGGTAGGAGGACAATTTGGTAGTAGTGATATAGGTCAATTGTCTGTATAAATAGTCCATTACTATGGATTTATTTTTTACAATTTTAGTTGATTTTGGATTGCCAGTTGCAGCTGCAATGGTGATGGGGGTATTCATATACATTATTTTAAAGTATATACTATCCGGTGTTGTAGGTCAAGTACAAACAATTACTATGTTAATCTCCGCTTTAGACAACAGAATTAAAACAATGAACCACGATATGGTAAAACTTGATATATTAATAAGTAGCGCTTTGAACTTACGACCTGACCTTGATAGAATATCCAGAGCAGATGGTAAAGAAGACGCCAGAAAAGACTAATGGATATTGTAGAGATATTAAACCAATATGGTTTTGCCACAGTAGCAGCAATTGCTATGGGGTATTTCATCTATTTTATTTACAATTATATCACCGGTAATATCATAGAAAAATTAGACAAAGCACAAATCACTACTATAGCATTAATTGATAGAATTAGAATGCTAGATAATGACTTAATAAGATTACGGTCAAAACTGAATACCGTACTAGAAATGAGGGAAAATGAACAAAGAGACGGCACAAAAAAGTCTGGAAATGCAGAAAAACTACTTGAAGGTGATGAAAAGTAACGGTATAATAGTTGGCGCAGTAATACTATTAACTTTTACTACCGTTGCAATATTAGACTACCTCCTATTATAAATATAAGCATGAACAAGGCACTTTTAAAAGTGCTAGGGGGCAGTCTTATATTATGTACTTTGAGTTTACCTAGTACATCAAGCGAATTATCACACAGTTTTAAAAACCCATCTTTTTCAGGGAATGGGTATAGCACACATGTTCTCTCCTTAGAACAATTACGTTACAGTAGAGAGAAGAATATTACTGATGACGCTAAGTCAGCGGCAGCTGCAGCTGAACGTGACGCCAACAATACCACAATCAACAAATTTATAAAGAACGTTGAGAGTAGGATATATGCCAATCTATCAAAACAATTAGTTGATAATATGTTTGGTGAATCCTGTTCAGGTGAATGTCCAACAAGCGGCACAGCAGACGTTGAAGGCTCAACTATCTATTGGGTCAAAGATGCAACAACAGGAACAATCACATTAACAATTACATCACCAGATGGCTCAGTAACAACTATGTCCGTGCCAGTTGGCGATTTTGTATTTTAAGATGAGTATAACTTTTCCACAGGTAGCTGCGGTGTTAGCGGTCTTATGTTTTGCTTCTGGTTGTGCCAGTACAAAGTCTGAGGATGTATTCTATGGTGAGACACCATACACATTAGAAACAGATACAATTAAAAGATTACATAATATACCAGAACTTGGACAAGCACAAATTACAATCGCTGTGTATAACTTTCCTGATAGAACAGGACAGAGAAAACCAAATGAAAGATTTAGTCAGTTATCTACGGCTGTAACACAAGGACCTGAGGCATGGGTCATCAATGGTCTTAAAGCAGTTGGTGGTAATGACCCTTGGTTTGTAGTATTAGAAAGACAAGGTTTAGATTCATTAATAAAAGAAAGACAATTGATAAGAAGTACAAGAGAACTATATGATGGAGAGAGTGATACAAAGAACGTTTTAAAACCTCTAAAGTTTGCAGGACTTTTAGTAGAGGGTGGGATTGTAGGATATGATACTAACATTACATCTGGTGGTGTTGGTGCAAGATATTTTGGTATTGGCATTAGTGAACAATACCGTACAGACCAAGTAACAGTTTCGCTAAGATTAGTTGCAGTACAAACAGGAGAAATCCTGATGACAGTATCAGCAACAAAAACTATAGCGAGTTATTCCAGTGGTGGAGATGTATTCAGGTTCTTAGATATGAGTACAAAAGCCATGGAATTAGAAACTGGTGTCGCAACAAACGAGCCAGTCAACTACGCCATAAGAACTACAATAGAACATGCTATCTTTAATATGATACATGAAGGTATTGCAAAGGAATTATGGTCATTTAAAATAGAGGAGTAAAGTAATGTACGCTAAAATAATCGCAATAATGATTTTGTTTGCCCTACCGGTAAGTGCAAATGATATTTATGTGACACAATCAGGTGCTACGCTTGACCTCGACATTACCCAAGACGGACAAAACAATACTGTTGGTAATTCAACTACATCTTCAAGTGTAATAGGGGCCACTACTACAATTGATATAGACCAAGTTGGTGACAGTAACGTTTTAAAGTTTGACGTAAACGGTGCAACTTTTACAGGAACATTTAACGTCACAGGAAACTCAAACGATATAGATTTCAATTGTGATAGCGCAGGGACAGTTTCTTCATGTGCTACAGCAACCGCCTCAATAGTATGGGTAGGTTCATCAAATGATTTAGATATTGATATTGGAGAATCCGCTGACGCTTCAAATGCAACTGTAAGTATAACTGGTGCCTCAGGAAGTGACAGTAACGTTGTTGCTGCTACTATTGATGGTACTTCCGCTATACTAACGTTATCCGTAAACGGTGACACAAATAATTATTTAATTGACATAAATGGTAATGGAGATGTAAACGGACACACTTTAGTTCACAGTCACACTGGTTCAATCGCAGACGTAGATATCACACAAAGTGGTGTTTATGATAACATAATAAACTTGACAACTGTTGGTGACAACCATGATATTGACATATCACAAACTGACTAAGTGGACACAAATAATATTAATATTATTCTATGCTAGCGCTCTAAGTGCTAGCATAGGTAACGTAGACCAACTAGAGGGTAACGGTGTCGTAGAGAGAAACAAAGAAGACACCACACTAGAAAAAGAACTTTCAATAGAACAATTTGATACAGTAAAGACCGGCAACGGCAAAGTAGGTATATTGTTTATTGACGATACAAGAGTTGATGTAACTCAACACAGCAAACTTATCATAGATGAATTTGTATATGACCCAAACACCAAAAAGGGAAAGTTATCTCTATCTGCTAAATTAGGGACTGTACGATATGCTTCTGGTCAAATTGCCAAGACTTCACGGCAAGATGTACAGATAACAACACCTACGGCAACAATAGGTGTCCGTGGTACAGATTTTTCTATGACAATAGATGAACTTGGTGGCAGTACAATCATATTATTACCAAGTTGTGACGTAAGTGGTAATTGTTTTGTAGGTGAGATAAGTGTAGAAAGTGCCGCTGGTCAAGTAATACTTAACCAAGCCTTTCAAGCAACACAAGTAAATACACCAGCCAATCCTCCATCACCACCTGTAAGATTAGATTTAGAATTAGACATGATAAACAACATGTTGATTGTTGCCAAACCAGCAGAGTTAAAAGAAGAAAACTATGAAGCAAAACTCAAAGCCGTAGCAGACGCATTAGACATAGACTTTTTACAATTTGATGATTTAGAAGTTGATTACTTAGAAGAAGAAGAAGATTTATATATTACAGGCCTTGATATAGATTTTTTAGAACAAAACTTTTTAGTAGATATTCTAGCACAAATAAACAAAGAACTGGCATTACAAATGCAAAATGAGTTTGATAAGAGAAAAGGTGTAGATGGTATATACCTAGGTAAGAATCCAGAGACCGGTGTGATTATACTAGATGAAGACCCACAATGGTTATGGGCACGAGAGGATGCTGGCGGACAATATATTGAACTAAGACTAGATAAACAATATGGATATTATATAAATATAATACAAGGAGAGTTTGAAATGTATGATTTTGAACTTGGTGGACAGGATAACGAGATAACAATAATACAAATACAATGAAGTCATTTAAAGAATTTACAGAGGCACCTAGAATACCTAGAAAGAAGGGACAGCCTGCTGGTAGTAAGAAACATAGTGACTTATACACAGATGAAAACCCAAAAGGTACAATACACGGTCTCAAATTTGCAACAGTAAAAGATGCTAATGCTAGTGTAAAGAAAATAGAGGGTTCTGGTAAATCACACGCACACAAAATACAAGCTGCTGTGGCAATGGAGCAGCGAGCAAAAGAAATGGGTAAAACCGCAGAAGCGGCAGTATATCGTAGATATATTGAAAAGATGAAAAAGATTACAAAGAAGAAAAATGAAAAAAAAGAATCCTATAGCACAGACGTTGAGAACACCCAAGTACAAAATGAGAGTGGTGAAGAGCAAAAAGACGTACAGCAGAAAGAAACAATTATCTCTAAAACAGTTAGGAGTAACTAAATAGTAGTATGTTAAAGTGGATAGTAGCAATAGTTCTAATATACTGTTTATTCTCATGTAATAATAATGATATACTGGCTAACGATTTAGACTTAACAATAGATAATGATACAACTGGTGGTGATTTAGACATAGTACAAGACGGTGAAAACAATGATATTGACTTTGATATAATCAGTATGGATGGATTCATCATATCGTTAAATCAAATAGGTGATAGTAATGCAATCAATGTAGATGTAGATGGTAGAACAAGTAATGGTTCATCTGTTTATATTAATCAGACCGGTAATAACAAGTCATACTCTAATACTTTGTGGTGTGGTCATACTTTCTGTACGCTGACCGTAAATCAAAACTAAACTAAATAGCTTATATGAGATATTTGACCCATTGGTCAACAGCATTTATTACCGTCATATTATTGACATATATTGGGTTACAAGACCCAGGCTTTAAAGAGTTGTTGAGACTTAAATCATTTGACTTTGTATTACAACAAGAAGAAGTCACACCCTCATCAGATATTACAATCATTACAATAGACGAAGCTGCAATAGAGAAGTACGGACAATGGCCTTGGCCAAGAGATACTTTAGCGCAAATCATTTATGACTTACGAAACGCACAGACTGGCATTATTGTTATGCCTATATTGTTTAGTGAGCCAGATAGATTTGGTGGTGATGAGGAGTTTTGTAATGCATTAGGATACGGCACCGTCATTGCTCAAGTAGGGACTACACAAAAAAATACAAGTAATGCAGTACCACGTGGTGTTGCAAAGATAGGGAATCCACTAGACTTTTTATATGAGTGGCCGGGTATGGTTGGTCCAGAATTGTTTTTAAGTAATTGTGCAAACGGTGTTGGTGTTATCAATACAGCGCCAGAGATAGACGGTGTTGTAAGACGAGTACCACTACTGATGAAGATTGATGAGAATATTTATCCCAACATGGCGATAGAAACAATTAGAGTTGCAGTTGGTGATCCGTCTTATCAAGTTAAAGCAGACCAAAGTGGTGTAATCGCAATGAGAGTACCGGCATATGCTACAATCAATACTGATAGTAATGCGAGAATATGGGTACGTTGGAACAAAAAATTTAACACGATATCAGCAGCGAGTGATGATTTCTCCGCAGCCGCTGGTACAACAGTTATTCTAGCCATGACGGCAGAAGGACTAGGTGGCGTGATTGCAACGCCAATTGGCGAACAGTACGATTATGTGATAAGTGCAAACACATTACAAACAATACTTGATGGTGAGACAATACAACGTTGGGACTTTCTATATGAAATAGCTGTTGCATTTCTCCTAGGATGTGTTATAGTATTGCTGTGTAGATTTAGTCCATACTGGCTTATTGCTGTGGCATTGATTGGTTTATACATTGGCGTTGGTAATACTTTCACAATGCTCTATGAGAGCAGTCTATTATTACTAGACATTACTTGGATTTTGCTGACGGCTACTATAGTAGCATTCCACAGCACATTTTTACGTTTCATCTTAGAGTTCCGTGCCAAACAGCAGATAAGAAAACAGTTTGAAAAGTATTTAGACCCACGCCAAGTGGCAATACTAGTAAAAGACCCTAGTAAGTTAAAACTAGGAGGAGAACGTAAGACTATGAGTTATCTATTCATGGACATTGTAGGCTTTACACCTATAAGTGAATACTATAAGAATAAAGATGACCCAGAGGGTTTAGTAGAATTAATAAACGAGTTTCTGAACGAGTGTAGTAACATCATAATGAACAACGGTGGTATGATTGATAAGTTTATGGGCGATTGTATTATGGGTATATTTGGTGCGCCGTTAGATATGGACAATCATGCTGAAATGGCTATCAAGTCATGTAAAGAAATAGAAGACAAAGTTAAAGAGTTAAAAGTCCTCTACAAAGAACGAGGACTACCAGATATCAATGTTGGCACCGGTGTGAATACTGGTACAGCTATTGTGGGTAACATGGGGTCAAAAACAAGACTTGACTATTCTGTAGTAGGTGACGCCGTGAACTTAGCAGCGAGACTAGAAGCAACTGCTGGACGACACGAACATATAGACAATAAGACTATATGGTCATCATATACACAGGAATTGTTACCAGATACATTTAAGACTAAGAGTATTGGGGAAATAAAAGTAAAAGGAAAGGAAGAACTGATACAGATATACACATTTCAATCATAGGAGAACAAATGACTTTAACTAGGAGCATGGGCACAATGCCTAATCAATTCAAAGGGAGAACTAAAATGAAAAATTTAAAAAAACAGACGAAGCAACAGACGAGAAAAAACTTATTGACCTTGATGAAAACACCTAGACTAAAAGTCGTAACTTAATTCACCCATTGTCAAATCAGGAGCAGTAGTAGATTTTTGTATAGAGAATGTGCTACTGCTTGTATTACTCACTAAATTTTGTCTATTATCACTTTGTAACACTACCGGTGCATTATTGTTAGCACTTGCTTCAGCGCTTCTATCTTGTTGCTGAGCCATCTCATAACCTAACGCTTCTCTTAACATAGATATATTTTGTGCTGCTGTTTCAAAATCAACCTCTGGACTTGCGAGACCTTGAAAGTCTATATCATTGAATAGACCAAATTTCTTTATTGTGCCACCCATAATGGCTGCCTCTATAACTGGCACACTCTCTGCTAAGTCACTAGCAAACTCTTTCATATTAATCTTTTTACCATCAAACTGTAATCCTGATATGGACATTAGTGATACTGCCAGACTATCTAGTGCCGTTGAAGCAGTTGTTAGGTCATCAGCACTATCAGCCAAGTCTAACATCTCCTGAACAGGACTCTTTTCGCCTGATAAGAAGTTAAGTATAGATGTACCTACATTAGCAAGAGCAGATACTAACTTACCACCAGAGAATGCCAATAGACCAGCACTTATAACACCCATTACGGTTGTGAAGTCTGCCGCTTTAGATACGTTGATATTAGGATCGTCCATGATACCTAATAAATCTGTGACGTTATCTTTAATTGTTTGTGCAAAATCAACACCAGAGAATTGTGTAATAATCTCTGCTGTACTTGCCGCACCCTTACCAACACTAAATGCAAGTAAGCCAGCACCAATACCAGTCATAGTGGCAACGAACAATGCCGTGTCACCAAGATTTTCTAAACTGGCGATACTTAATAGTGTAGTAACATTATCAACGATACCCTGTGCCCAATCTGGATTAACGAAATCACCACCAGCAGTTGTTAACGCCGCTACAGCAGACCCAGCACCAAATACTGCCAAACCGGCAGCAATAGCCGTCATTGCAACGAAGAATGTACCCCCTTCTACTAATGCATCTCCAAACCCTGAAAATAAATCATTGATACCCAATAGTGTCGAAACATTATTAACGATACTCTCAGCATCAAGTGCTAGAAAAGTATCAGACGCTGCCGCTACAGCAGACCCAGCACCAAATACTGCCAAACCGGCACCTATGGCTGTCATTGCAACAAAGAATGTCCCACCATCTGATAAGAAATCCATACTGCTACCATGGTCATCATTGATTGCTAATAATTCTTTTACATTTTTTCTTATGTTAACAGCAAATTGATTATCACCTTGACTGAACATATCAAATGCTTTTGATACGGCAACACCAGCACTTACAGCGGCAAGACCAAAACCAATTGCTGTCATAGCAATACCAAAAGTACCACCTTTTGCTAAGAAGTCCATAGACCCACCGTGGTCATCATTGATTGCTAATAATTCTTTTACATTAGCACGGATGTTTTTAGCAAATTCACTTTCTCCAGAGAAATGGTCTACAGCAGTTGCAACACCAGCACCAATACTAAATGCGGCTAAACCAAGACCAAGACCTGTCATTGCAAGCATGAATGAACCACCTTCAAGGAAGAACTCTACTTTTCCTCCCATATCGTCAGATATGCCCATTAATTCTTTTACATTGGCACGAACTGCTTTACCATCTAAATCATTTAATTCTTTGAGTAAGAATCCTGCACCACCGGCAAGAATACCAGCACCAGCAAGTAATGCACCACCACCAAGCATAGCTGCACCAGCACCCATACCTAGTTTTCCTAATATACCGGCTAATCCTTTTTTAGTTTCTTTACCAACGCCATCTGCTTCTTTTGAACCATCATCACCCCCACCTTTTTTGGTGTCTAGTAATGATTGTCTCTCTGCTTCATCAGCAATTCCTTGTTGTCTATCAGCGGCCGCATTTGCTTGGTCTTCCGCAGACGATATCATTTCACTAAAGTTGTTAGTAAATGTTTCTTTTATTGTTGCAAGACTATCATTATTCTTTTTGAATTGTAAAGCGAGTGATTGACCAAAAGACCTATTCTGTGACTTCGTTGTTGATTCAACCGTAGTGACCAACTCTTTAGTTTGAGTTTCAATGACTTCTCTATTGTCATTCTTATTCTCCTGTAGTCGCATTATTACGTCTTTAAAATCAGCCATAATCTACTCTATTTCTTTTTTCCTGAATATGCTTGTGAACCAAAGAAAGCCGCAACAATACCAGCAACAGCAACAAAGTATGTAGGTGCCATATCTCCTAGTATTTCACTTGCAGTTTCTAAACCGGCAAGTATTGCAACAACAATCATTGTTGGGTATAGTAATAGACCCGCCAAAGCAAACCATGTCATCTTACGTTGAGCGTCTCTCATAGCGTCAGCGTCCTCTAACTCTTTACGTTTAAAATGTAAATACATCTCATGTTCTTTTTCAGACACTTTACCATCACCATTACTATCTGCTGGATGTGGTTGTGGTGCTGTCACCGTTTTTTTTATTTCTTCTTCAGCCATCTTATCTCTTTCGTTGCGCCTCTCTATACTTGTTATTTTCTTCCTTTATATGCTCATTTAATAAAGCAAGATAAACTTCACGCTCATATGGTAACATATTTTCAATTTCAGTTAACGACCAATGGTGTAACTGTATCATTTTAAAATTCAATTCATAATATTGTTCTAAATTAATATGAGAGAGGCATATTAAAAAAAACTTTGCATACCTTCTAGTGTTACTTTACCCTTCTTTTTAGTTTTAGGGTTAGTTACACTAACGACATGCTTTAATCTAGGCATTGTTGCAAAGAAACTTTGTATCTTAGCAAACTGTGCTTGTGTCAGATTTTCTAAGAAGTCAGATATCTCTTGCTCTGACAAATCATTTGCTTCATATGTTTCAATACCGTCTATAATTTGATGAATACATTGTCCAGTCATGGCAATAGTATCAGCTGCTTTAAGTCCCTTCAAATTTCTACCAGCAAATGTTTTTACTGTAGGGTATGTCATTACAATACTTACATTATCAGTTAATGCTATCTTGTTTGTATGTCCATCTTCCACTTCGACCTCAACTTTAGATAAATCAACTGTATGCTGTACTTTCGTTTCATTATCATCTGGGCATGTTAGGTTTAACGATACTTTCTCACCAACTGCTTTAGAACGTATCTTTAGAAAGATATACTCCATATCAAATGACGGATACTTATGTGGTTGTATCTTACCAAATGTACAGTTTTCAATAATCGTCATCAAAGCGTCAATCATCTCCGTATCGTCACCCTCTTGCGCTTGTAAAAGTATCTTTTCTTCTTTTACTAAGAAGGGTCTATATTTAATCTTCTCATCTGTGCTAGGTACATTAAGCTCAAATGTTTGTGTGTTTAGTAGTGGCAAAGCCATAATTTAATCTCCTTTATAATATTAAAAAGTAAGTGGCGGGAATATTTTACCACCAAATACTTTACCAATTGGAATTGACCGTTTCAAACCATTCAATACATCACGGCCGGTTCTTCTTAATTCTGGTGGGAGTCCGTTTAAGAAACCACCACCGGGTTTTACTTCTCCAGATGATAGACCACCAACTTTACCGGTGCTATCTATATCTAAGTCAAAGTTTAACCAATCTCTATACGAGAATGTAACTGTAATTGCAACATAACTGTTTTGAGTGCCACTATCGTAGTTGACTTCTCCTATTGCGCTTGGGAATGCTTCTCTCATTCTGATACCATATGTTGCTCTGTCTCTATCTTCAGCGACTTGAAATGACCCTAACTGAAACACATCTATTGGTGCTGTGTATTCTTTGTAGAAGTTAAACATACCAGTTTGATTGTCATAAACAAGTGCTTGCCACTCCTCAAAGAAGTTACGAAGACGTAAAAACTTATCACCAATAAACGTTGCAGTAACGTCACTATACTGTACGCTAGTAGGGTATTTATACGGCGCACCAGCGATACGATATGGACTTGTATTCAATGTTCTTGCTGGCATAGTAATATTAGTACACATCAAAGCAACTTGCTGTGCCATATCTACATTGTTACTGTTCGCAGTATTACCGGCATTTGCTTGCTCAAAATTACCACCACTTCTTGTATCTGTTTGTATCTTAGACGGCAATGTAATGTTGACTAAGAAGCGAGTGCCACGTGCCACACCCTCACCAGTTGATAACGCTCCTCTAAAACGATTAACTGTTGTTTCTGGATTTGCACGTTGTTTGATACGTGGATCACCGGGTATGTTATCATACTCTCTCCCACGTGGTAGTCCTAATCTTATATCAAACGGTCCTACTCTCTTACCCTGTCTAAAGATAGCCATTAAATCATTCTCCTACTATTTGAATAAACTGTACTAGCGCCTGCTTTCTTAAACTGCTGTACTGGCATAAGTATAGCGGGTGCAAAGTCATCTGGTTCTAATCTCAAAAATTTTGATTTGAGTTGAGAACGCAAGTAGTGTTTAATCGTTGGTTTAATTTCTTTGATGTTCTTTAATGCTTTATAGTTCCCCTTAAAATTTCTTTTGTCTAGTGTCTCTAATAATTTCATGCGTAGTGGGATAGGGAGATAGTGAAAATTACACCCTAAGAAACCCCCTGGTGCTGGTTGTATTGGTAGTACAAGTGGAAATATATCATAATACGGCAACAATACTTTTGTTTTTGGGTCATAACGAAAGAAGTTTAACGCACCGGGTCCCGGTGTACTGAACAATTTGCCAGAGCGCATAAGTTTAGCTGCAGATATCTTGTTAGATAACTCAGCAACTTTCTTTTTATACCAATTGATAGATAAGTCTCTATCTGCCGCTGCCGTACGAATTGTATCAAATATTGATTGAGTTGCCATAATAATACTATTTATGTCTAAATATGGACATGGCAAAGAAGAAAATAGGGAAGTATGTACATAGAATGCCGGTATCTAACAAGTATAGACCTATCAACAAGAGCAAGTACAAGGGCGACCCTACCAATATCATCTTTCGCAGTAGTTGGGAAAAGATAGTATTTAAGTATTGTGACCTATCACCAGCTGTGTTACAATGGTCTAGTGAGGAGTTTTTTGTACCGTATCGCAGTCCGTTTGATAAGAGAATACACCGGTATTTCCCAGATGTTTGGCTAAAGTATAGAAACAAAGATGGCATTATAACACAATCCGTGCTAGAAATCAAGCCTAAAAAATACACAAAAATGCCTCCTAAACCCAAGCGTGTAACAAAAGATTGGAAATACACTACTGAACAATACATCATCAATCAAGCGAAGTGGGAAGCGTGTGAAGCATACTGTAAGAAAAGAGATTATAAGTTTCAGATTATTACTGAGGATGTATTGAAACATTGGTCAACAATTCAGCCGTTATAACACATAAATAGTAGTATGTCAAGCTTAGCAAATAAACTACGAAGTAAGCTATTTGGCGGTATATTGGGTGGGTCAAGTCAAGCATCAGCAGCTGCTGGTGTAGATTTATCTCGTAAGACAAGAAGTAACACATCAACCGCACATTTAGATATAGATAAGAACAAATACTCATTGGGTACTGTGCAGTATCCAGATGACTTAGGTACAGCAGAGTTTGGTCATTATCTAATGTTTTACATCTACGAAGTAAGCAAGAGTAGATACAGCGGACCACAGACAACATCAACGACATCAACAATACAAGACCAAGGACAACGTGGTCAGCAAAAGACAGTATTTAAAAATCATAAGAAAGCAGAGGGCGTAACATCAAGCGCCTCAGCGGCATACCCTTACAAAGGGAATGAGAAGTTAGTCAAAAGACAAGAAGAAAAAGGATTAAGTGGCGCATTAAAGCGTAGTGGTCGTTTAAAACGTACAAGTGACGTGATATCACTCTACATGCCACCCAACATCAAGTCAAAGTACGGCGCAAACTATAAAAATAGTGAGACTGGATTAGCCGGTGTCATTGGTGGTCAGTTAGCAGACAGTACAAGTATAGACACAATGCTAGCAAACCTATCTAACAGCGGTACATTTAACACAATCAAAGACGCATTTATAGATACAATGGGTCTTAAAATAGGTGCCGGCATTACAAGTCTTGTAGGTGCTGGTGACTTAGAGGGTGTTATAAGAAAAGGAATGCAGAAAGCGTTAAACCCAGCAGTAGAGGCGATATTCCAATCTGTGGATTTGCGTGAATACAGTTTTAGTTTTCGTTTTACACCAAGGACAGAGAATGAGGTGCGTACAGTAGATAACATTATTAAGTTATTTAAGTTTCACATGCTGCCTGAGCGAGTACAAGACCAAGAAATAGGTCGTCACTTGATATTCCCTAGTGAATTTGAAGTGTACTATATGTTCCAAGGGAAAGAAAACACTTGGTACCCTTTCACGGCTGGCAGTGTATTAAAGAGCATGGACGTAGATTACGGTCCCGGTGGTGAGACACAACACTTTCGCCCTATAGAGACCGGTAACGGTGCGGCTCCTCCTCCAACAGAAATCAATATGACATTAAACTTCCAAGAGAACGAGATAATGACAAAAGAGAAGATTGTAGAGGGATTCTAGTATGTACTTTAAAAAATTTCCCACATATGAGTATGACGTACAAGACAATCAATATAGAACACTTATAACAGATATTTTACGCCGTGTCAACCTTAAAGCGAATGTCCGTGCGAATACATTGGTCTTTGATGAATATACCGTACATGACGGTGAGACACCAGACATTGTAGCGTCAAAATACTATGATAATCCACTCTATCATTGGGTCATAGTGACGGTCAATAATATTACAAGCAGACATGATTGGCCTATGGACCAAGCGTCTTTGACAGAATATGTCAATGATAGGTATGACGATCCAGATGGAGCACATCATTATGAGTTGGCTCAGACAAGTGGTGATACAACAATCAAGTTACAAGTCGCAAGTGATACAGCCGGTGCAGTAACAATTACAAACTACGAACACGAACAAACAGAAAACGACAATAAAAGACGTATAAAACTACTAGATAGAGCATACGTAGCGCAATTTAGAAACGAGTTTGAAGAACTAATACGAAGATAACATATGCAATTTGCTGGTGATTATAAATTAGAGAGTGTTATAGTACATAGCTCTTCAGGGAGTATGGATATCAAAGACTTGGTATTAGAACTGAACGTGTATGAAAGTATACACTCAAGCAATCTGTACGGCAATCTGACGATTATGGATAGTGCCAATCATGTACAAAATCTCCCTATCATAGGACAAGAAGATATAGAGTTTGAAATCGCAACAAGTGAAGATACAGAAACATTGAACTTCCGTCGCCATAGAGGACGTATATACAAAGTCAATAACATGATACGCACAGAGGAGAGACAACAAGTCTACACGATACACTTCAGCAGTAAAGAAACACTTCTCAATCAACGTACACGAGTGAAAAGTGCTTACGAAGGGTCTGGTGATGAGATAGCCGTAAAAATACTTCAGGACGTATTAAAAACAAACAAAGCAGTGGCGACAGAGCCAAGTGACTTACGCATCAAGCTGACCGGTAATAATATGAAACCATTTGACTTTCTCAACATGGTAAGAGACCGTTGCCGTAGTAGAGTATTTGAGGGTGCCGGTTTTCTGTTCTTTGAAAATCACCGTGGTTATAATCTTCGCACATATGAGAGTTTATCCCATACACCTAGTGGTCCTCGTGAGCCCAAAGAGAAGTTTATTGTACAACCAAGTAGTCGTAATGTACCCATCGAGGACGATATGCAGTCCGTCACAGAATACCGTATCACAAAGAACCAAGACGTATTGGCTGCATCCGCAAGTGGCTTGCTTGCCAGTACACATTACATATACAATCTTGCAAGTAAATCCTATGTAAAGATAGAACAAGACTATAGAACAATGTTTGACGGCACTCATCACCAAGAGAGTTCCCCCTTGTTTACTACTCAACCAGAAGAAGAAGGGAATAACAAGACTTTATTTGACTTTTTTGAACAACGTATAGATGTCAGTAGTAGAGATACCAAACTACACCAACAGAGCGAGGATGATGAAAGAAACTATAATAACCACAGTAATCAGAAACAATTACGAAACATGATAAAACTATCCCATGACCAACTCACGGCTAAAGTCACCGTACCCGGCAACAGTAATCTAGCCGCTGGTGACTTGATAGAGTTACATGTACCGTCATATGAACCTATCGACAAAGGCGAAACAAGAGTACATGATATATTTCTAAGTGGTCGATGGATTATCACTAATCTAGTACACGCTATAGGGGGCGAAAGATACACCTCTACATTTGATTGTGTGAAAGATAGTGTCGCCGTAGAATACGAAAGCACAGATAGTACCATCGCCGCAGAAACAAATTACAAAGAACCAATCTATGGAGAGAGTGAAGTAGGCGATGATGATGTATTCTAATCTTCCGTTTACCGCTACGAACATACAAGGTGTGGATAGACATGATAATATTCTCCGCTTACACAAAGATGCCGAGATAGAACTCTCAGATGGAGATATAACAATCACCACATATGAATTAAACGAAGTATTACACAATGTTACAGTATTATCACCTACAGTTATAAGAAATGAAACGAACAGAATACACTATATCCAACTAAGTGATAATATGATTAGTCCAGTAGAGGATGGAGGTCCAAACGAGTATATAAGTATAAGAACGAGACCATCATGCTAAGTAAAAACAGAGTATTACAGTATGTTACAAAAGTGTTGAGGAGTATAGGAGAATCCTTGGAGGATATGAGAAATAACAGTAACTATAGTTGGTATACAAACAGTTACGCAAAGAGAAGTAACAATATGGAGACCACCAGTTTAAAAGTGGCAACTTACGAGCAAAAAACGGAGAGCAAATGAAATTTTATATTGGAGTAATTGAAGATAGACATGACCCGGAGCAAACCGGCCGTTTCCGTGTGAGAGTCCTAGGACTACATACAGAGGACAAAGTGTTACTCCCTACGGTTGACTTGCCATGGGCCACAGTATTATCCCCTAACGGTGCGAACTCTGGCTTAGGGCATACACCCCCTTTCTATGTACATGGCACTTGGGTCTATCTTTCTTATAGAGATGATGACAAGCAGGAGCCGTTGATACATGGAGCGCTAGCCGGCAAGCCAGTTGCAGTATCAAGCCCCACACTAGGATTTAACGACCCAGATGGGGTCTATCCTAAGCTGGCGAATGAGAGTGATGTCCATGAGCTAGCCAGAGGGTCTCTTACGGCTGTCAATGCAGTAAGACGAGATGAACTCAAGGTCTCCGGTACCGCCACAGCTGATTTTGATGGGATTTCCACAGAGAACAGCGCCAGTGGTGCCGCAGTGCCACCTAGTGACGGAGGCTCATTTGACATGCCGTCTATCGTCAATGGGACATACAAGCCCCAGTACCCATTCAACAAAGTCTTTGCGAGTGAGAGTGGCCATGTCCTAGAGTTTGATGACACCACAGACTATAGGAGAGTACAACTATCCCATGCAGCCGGATCCTATATGGAGTATAGTAATGATGGCACCCTTGTCATGCACAGTATATCAGATAAGTATGATGTTGTCAACAGCAAGTTATTCACAGCTGTGGGTGGAGACGAAGTACACAGTACGGATGGTTCGCTTAAGGTATTTGCCAATAAAAGCTTGACAAGTGGCAATAACTATGATATAGAGGTTGGCGCAGGGGCGAACATCAACATCATGGTACGAAGCGGCGATATGAACATGCACATACTAGGCAATGTCAACCAAAGCATAGACGGTGACTTTAATGTGAGCTGTGATAACTTCACTATAGACGCATCACGTACAGCGAAGATAACAAGCAGAGACATGAAGCTTGTAGGGGCAGATAGTGTTGACGTAGATGGTGGTACGATAGACCTCAACTAGTACACGTCAAAACTGCCATACGCTTTCTAACTTATAAATGCAATAACAATAACAGGTAAATATCCTTATCACTTATCAGAGCCCACACGTCAAAACTGGAGCGAATTGGTTTCAGTATCATACATAAATAGTGGCATGATAACTTTAACAGATGATGCATACGAGCATCTAAGAGATTTAAGAGACCAACATGGTATGAAGTTTGTACGCCTTGAAGTGAAGGCAGGTGGGTGTGCAGGATATGAGTATGATTGGTCGTTTACGGATGATGTTGCCAGAGACGATAGGGTCTATGATGATGTTCTCATTGTGCATAGAATGTTTGAGTTATATTTAATGAATACACAAATAGATTATACAAAAGATGATTTTAATGCTAATCTAACATTTAGTAATCCGGCTGCAAAGAGTAGTTGTGGATGTGGCACATCTTTTTCAATATAGGAGAATACAATGAGTTCAATGAGTGAGATTATCGCTAGACTAGAAGCACTAGAAAAACAAGTCAAAGAATTACAAGAACAAGCTAAGAAGTAGTATATGAAGTTATTAGGTTTACGCCTATGTGACCATGATAGCAACATCTCGTATTGGGATGGGCATAAGGTACACTACATAAAATCTGAACGTATTCATGGCATTAAACACCATGGGTATGATGGTAACATAGATAAGTGGGTTACAGAGGTTGACAAATACATAGACATTGATTGGCAAGGGTTGGAAGGTGTCGCCATATGTGGTGATAGTTTCAATTTTGGCGTCAAAACGGATCGTAACTGGCAGGAGATTACAAGTCTATACAGAGGTATTCCTACGGTGTTTGTGGATCATCATTATGCCCATGCACAATCGTATTGGATGTTACCTCCTACGGAAATACATGTCTGTATAGATGGTTACGGTGACTTTGACAGGACGTATAGTACCTATGGTGGTTTTACAACCATTACGGAGGATCCTGTACGGATTGATGAGGGGTATAGTAGAACACTAGGTCGTTGTTTAGACGAACTAGGACATAAATTAGGTTTTAAGGGTCACATGTTAGACATGGCAGGCAAAGTGATGGCCTATGCAAAGACAGGTAAGCCTGGTAAGTTAACGGTACCACCTTTCGAAGATATACACAGACTATATGAAGACCAGGTCTTTCGTAATGTGAATGATGTGGCGACGGCACACACGGCCAGTGAGGAGGCCTTTTTAAACTATTTCGCACAGTTTGGTAAAAGTATTTCTTATTCAGGTGGTTGTGGTCAGAATTGTGTTATCAATGGTCGATTAAAGGAAAAAATTCCTGGTCTGGTCATAGGACCACATTGTCCGGATGATGGCTTATCGTTAGGTGCATTAAAGGTGATTGCAGACTATAAAAATGAAGAACTACGTATGGATAACTTCCCATATATACAGGCAGACGAAGCACCTCAGGATGAACCTACGATAGATACCATTCGTAAAGTAAGTGACTTATTGAAGGATGGTAAAGTCGTGGCCTGGTATCAAGGTCATGGTGAAATAGGACCTCGTGCATTGGGTAATCGTTCTATACTCTACTCGGCACAAGGTGAACGGCAACGTATCAATGATATTAAACAACGTGAAAGTTTTCGACCTTTTGGTGCAAGTATACTCAATGGTTTTCAGGAGAAATATTACCATTGTGATTTTGAAAGTCCGTATATGTTATATGTGGTACAAAATAAAACTCGTAACTTTTCAGCCGTCACACATGATGATAACTCTACACGCATCCATACAGTAAAGAGTTCTCAGAATCCGTTGTTTCATACGTTACTCACGGAGTATGTGATTTCTACAGGCATACCGTTGATACTCAATACAAGTTTAAACATTAATGGCAAACCTATTGCCTCAACAATCGCTGAGGCGGAACGCCTATATAATAGTACAAGCATTGACGCTTTGTGTGTTGGAAATAGATTATGGATAAAATAAAAAATTTTAAAGTATTTACAAATGCAGGCAAATTATTTGAAGGTTCAAAAATCGCCATAGATGTAAATGAGATTATCACGGTGTATGAGGACACCTTAGAAGGCAAATCGACAAGATTATGGTCACCTCATAATGAATGGTCTGTACAGGAAGATTTTGACACCGTAATAAGGATTATTAAAGAATGAATTATTTTCCTACTACTATCGTAGATAATTTTTTACCAGACCCAGACGCCGTACGGAACTTTGCTCTCTCAGATAAAATAGAATGGCATACGGATGAAGATGGCAAATGGCCTGGTTCAAGGTCACAAATGTTATTTGAAGTAGATGAACCACTCTTTCAATTTATTATGGAAAGATACTTGTCTCACTTTTACAATAGAGACGATATGAACAAGGTGACTTTTGTTTCACGGATGCAGTTTCAACGAGTAAGTGCAGAATATGATAAAGGTTGGATACATAGTGACCATCCTTTTATTTCTACCTTTATTTTATATCTAACACCGGATGCCAACCCTAAGTCAGGTACTGGTTTATACACAGCAAAGGATTTGTCAAGTGGTATAAAACATATTGATAAAAAAATAAATGCCTTTACAGCAGGAGAGAATGTTGAATCGTATAGAGAGGACCACAATGCACAATTCATACAAAATACTTTTGTGTCAAACGTCTATAATCGCTTGTTTAGTTTTGATAGTTCATTGTGGCACGGCGTTGAAGATTTTAAAAATGATGAAGACAGACTAACACTGGTTATGTTTTTACAAGAACTCACAGGACCGCCTAGTACATTACAACGTACTCGTAGTATTCCTATGTTACGAGATATACCACCAGGGCAAAAAATAGAGAGTAATATACTATAGGTAGTATGAAAAAGTTATACAGACATATTTGCCAAATCCTCATTTTTGGAGTATATATAGTATGCTGCCTTTTCAGACCACCAACTTATGATACTCCTGAAAGCTAAACATATACAGTTTCCAGAATACCACAAGGTGTATCACCTCAACATGCTAGGTAACTTCATAGACTATAGAAGAAAATCATCTACCAGTAGTCAGACAATGAGACTGGAGAGTTTGATGAAAGACTTAGACTTGAATGGCATGACACACCCTATTATCGTATCATGGAATGCATACAATGTTTCCGTAGGTCACCAAAGAGTATGGTATGCCAAAGAAAAAGGTTATACACATATAGATTGTTACCATGTAGAAAATCAAACACAATGGGAACAAATATTTCAATATACACAATCAGATGAATATTGGCAAAAGAATGAAGTCAATAGTAGATATGCAGACCTCTAATATACAAGTGATAGATGTACCCAATGGCACTCAACGTGTTTTAAAGTTTGGTGATAAACTCATACAAGGAAGAATGAACAAAGACGGCTCGTTATCGCTAGATTATTTTAAACAACTCATGTATAGTTTTCGTCATGTCAATGAGGTGAAAAAAATATGCATACTAGGTTTAGGTGCAGGTTGTTTGCATAGATACATACACGAAAGATATCCTGATATACAAATTGATACAGTAGAAATATTGCCAGAGGTAGTACAAATCGCCAAAGAAAAATTTTATTTACCTGACGCTGTAAATGTCTATGTTGAGGATGCTCGTACATGGGTAAAGAAACATAGTGGTTATGATATTGTGATGGTTGATTTATATGATGAATGGGAACAGATATACATAGATGATAGAGATTTAAAAAAACTAGGCAAACTTGTCGCTTATAATTCTCTTATAAATAAAAATACTTATGAACCATATATGGTTCGCTTAAATGCCGTTTATAATAAAGTTTATGAACAGTTTAAACCAGAATTAAAAAGTGAAGAATATAATCATATAGCATTTTGTCAATGAAAGAATTAAAAGCAAAAATTATTACCCACCCGGATAAACACCACATATTGCCACTAGAGGACATTACGTTTAAGTGGGATAAGGTCACTGGTAACTGGACAAATTTTGCAGATAGTCAAGGTATAAATTATCGTAAATTATTTGACAGCCTAGAAAAGGATGGTATGAAACATCCTGTTATGGTTCGTAAAATCAATGAGCAATATCGTAAATGGCAGGCAGGTGGTCGTAGAATTATATGGGCAAAAATGCAAGGATATACACACATATCCGCATACTTATTAAAAGAACAAGAGGAAGTGGATGCTATATATGCCGCTCAATATGATGAGACATATAAATAATATGAGAGCTCTACATAAATCCTCAAGTCGAGGTTGATTAATCACATAAACTAAAGGAAAAAATATGTTATTAAGAACGATAGCATTAACGGTGGCGTTACTGTGTATGTTTACATATGCAAATGCAGTAGAAATAAAACCGTACGGTGCTTTTAACTATAAATGGTCACATGATGAAAATTCAAGTGGCGTTGCATACGACAAATTAGAGAACAATGGCTCAAACATTGGTATTGATATTTCAGAACCAAGTTTAGAAGGTTCAACAATTGGTGCAGTTGCAAAGCTACAAGTTGGAATAGATGTTGATGATTCCGGTAGTGATACTTTTGATTCACAGCTTGCTTACGTAGGCATAGTGAATAACGGTATGACATTATCTGTTGGTCGTCAATCACACCCATTCACAGACAACATTGGTGGTAAATCATCTTCGTTTAATGTGTATGGTGGCGGTTCTGATTTTAATTATGCAAGCCGCTCATCAAACTCAATTGCCTTATCTAGTGATATGCTAGATATTATGGCAGTGATAGATGGTTCATCTGGACAAGATGGCATTGATGAGTACGAAGTTACTTTATCTCATACAGTAATGGGTACAGATGTATCTATTGGTTACGCTGATGATGTTGCAAACGATATCTCTTATTGGGGTGCCGGTGCAAGTACAAGTGTAGGTGATATTTCCATTGGTTCTTCATATACAGTATATGACGCTGCTACAGACAAAGTAGGCATGGAAGCAACGATTGGTTGGAAAGCAATCACCGTTGGTTACGGAGATAAAGAAGGAACTGGTACATACATGACATACGGTCTAAGTCACAATATGACAGATAGTCTAACCGTCTATGCAGAAATGCAACAAGATGATTTAGATACTGGTGCTGACTTACAACACTATAGTGTAGGTACTAAGTTTACATTTTAACATAAATATAAAACACAACAAGGAGAAATTCTTATGAATAAATGGATTAAAGACCATAGTGCTTGGAAAGATTACGGCCTAATTTTATTAGCTGTCGCTCTATTCACAGGTTTTGTGGCACCAATGTTAATCGTAAAATGGGGTTTAATTGCTTGGATTGCAAGTAACCTATGGAAACGATATAACTCATAAAAGAGGAAAGATATGATTAAGAAAATAATCTATGTACTAATAGTTATAGGTGCATTTTATCTTGGTCATCATTTTGGCGAAGACGCTGCTAGCGCAATAGATAGTATGCCTTTACCTAAGGTGACTATTGAAATGCCTGGTGACGAATTAGACAAACTTGAAGCAGAACTTCAAGCGGAAGAAAGTGAATAACTAAAAAAATAAAACCCGGCTTCATGCCGGGTTTTTCTATGAATAATAATCGTAACGTTGATACAAAATTTTTCTCAACCTTTCCCAAACCATTCTATCTAAAACTTGATGACCTGTTCTAGGTTCTCTCAATGCTAAATCATCATACTTAAATTTTAACTTTACTAACTTAGCAAAACATTTACCTTTTATTTCTGTATTTGATTGAATCTTGCCCAATGCATATTTCCTTCCGCATTTTCAAAGGTCACATCCTCATAGGTAATTGTCCCATCAGGAATCTTGTTTAAATCAACTTGCATAACAGAAGCATCATAATCGTCCGTGCAAGCAATTTGTATATTCTCAATCTTAGCGTCTCTCATTCTGAAAGACGAACCACGTCTTACTTCAACAGTATCACCTACTTTAATTATCATTACTGACCTATACTTTCCGCAATTTCTATTTCTTTTGATACTGGTACATATGTCACATAAGTTTTAGTTTTAAATGTGAACATTGAATATAATTTTTCGTGTAAATATTCAAAAGATTTTCTTCCAAAACCTGGTGTTCTAAATAACAGACCTTGTCTTTTTTCTAATAAGTTTTTCAAATCAATAATATCACTTATATCTTTTTGTTTAATAAGATAATTAAGAGAATATATTACTCTTTTATTCGACATATTATCAATTAGTTTTTTTAATTCTTTATTCATTACGCAGCCTCCATCATAGAGTAAGGCACACGCCATTTGCCACCAAGGTTGGTGTCTTTGATAACGGCCTTTTTAGGATTAAGAGTTACGATAACACCAGGTCTTTTACGACCATTAGGTCTACCAAAGAGAACATGGTCGCCAAGTTTAAATTCAGATTTAGAAGAAGACTTAGCTTCTCTAATAGCACACTCTAAAAGAAACAAAACACTTTTGTGTTCTGGATTTTTAATGTATTCTAGTATTAAGTCAAGGTTGTTAAATTCAAGTTTTTTCATAATATAGTCCTTTCGTTTCAGTTAAATTAGGCTTCGTTCATAACGTTTTCTTCAACGTTAGACCAGTTAATGTCATAAACATTAGGGTAGAAGTTTTTCATAATCTCAACAAACTCTAATCTTTCATTAGTAGTTTTAAGATTAGCAAATGTTTTAAAGATGTTAAGTTTAGTCATATTGTTTTCTAATTCAGTTATATTCATAATGTATCCTTTTTGTTTTTGTTATTATTCTTATACTATAAACTAATTTTAACCATTTGTAAAGAAAAAAGACCACATTGCTTCAAATTAAAATGATTGTTTTTCAATAGGTTAGCAGATATGTACAAATTAAATGTGTTGTATTTTTGCAACAACAGCAATGTTCGCTGGATGTTCGCTGGTTTTTGTGTATAAAATAGCGTTATAAATATACCATAATATAATAAAAGGAGAATATTATGGGATTTTTAAGTAAACTGTGGGAAAATTGGGGTAAAGGACTTAATGCAGGACCAGAGACAAAACCTGCAAAGAAAATAACAACGATAAAAAAGAAAACTGTTAAGAAGAAAAAGAAAGCAGTTAAAAAAAAGGTAAAGTAAAATGGGAACATGTATAAATTGCGAACACGGATGCCATTGTAGTAGTGGCGGGTCTTGTCAATCATGTGAATGTGCAAACTGTGAGCATGGGTAATGGCATTAAGTAATAACAATTATAGACAAGGTCCTAAGAAACGTACCTCTATTGGTAATAGTTCTAGGTCTAAACCTAAGAACAAACATAAGAGAAGACAACACACACGAAGTCGTGGTCAAGGGTAATGCCTGCTTGTCAAAGAAAAGGTGATTCTAATTCAGCTGGTGGTAAAATAACTACTGTTACAAATCACAAAGTAAAAGCAAACGGTGAGTTAGTATCCGTTAATGGGTCTAAAGGAACAGGTCATGGCATAGGTATTCACGCTGCTAATGCTTGGGATACTGCTAATGGCAGTTTAACTGTTAGAGCAGGTGGTATTGCAGTTAATAGAACAGGTGATGCTGACACTTGTGCTCATGCAAGAGTAGGCGGATCTTCTAATGTAAATGTAGGGTAACTGTTATAAATAGTCGTATGGCTATCTATCAACAAGGTTATACTGACGCTCAACGTACCAATTCAAGTAATAGGTCTGTACGTCTATATAGAGACGTTGCATTATCCTTTGAAAAAAATAGTAATACACAAGATGTTATCGTAAAGAAAGATATAGAAGCAGTAAAACAATCAGTACGAAACCTGATACTCACAAATCACTTTGAGAGACCATTTCATCCTGAGATAGGGTCAAATGTTACCTCCATATTATTTGAGCCAATGAATCCAATTACTGCCAATATACTACAACGAACAATTGCAGAATGTATAGAAAATTTTGAGCCAAGAGCCAGACTTGTTTCTGTCGTTGCAGAACCTAATTTAGATAGAAATGCTTATTCATGTACGATTGCTTTTTATGTGGTAAATATACCCGGTGAATTAGTACAATTAACAACCATGTTGGAGCGTAGCAGATAATGGCAAAGAGATTAACAGTATCAGATTTAGAGTTTGACGATATCAAAACAAATCTAAAAACATTTTTAAAACAACAAGACCAATTCACAGATTATGACTTTGAAGGGTCAGCAATGGCAAGTATCTTAGATGTATTGGCATACAATACACATTACAATGCTGTATATGCTAACGTGCTGGCAAACGAAATGTTTATAGATAGTGCTGACTTACGAAACAGTATTGTATCTCATGCTAAACATTTAGGCTACACAGCAAGAAGTGCTACGGCACCTTTTGCAGATATAACTCTTGTAGTCAATGACGCTAGTGGTGCAACTTTAACGGCTTCACAAGGTACAACTTTTCAAACTGACATTGGTGGTACAACTTACAACTATCTTGTTAAAGAAGATACAACAATTACACCAGTCTCAGGTGTTTATACTTTTTCTAATTTAGAAATCTACGAAGGTACTTTAGTCAATAACAAATACACCGTAGATACAACAAATGCTGACCAAAGATTTTTAATTCGTAATGCTTTGGCAGATACAACAACTTTACAAGTTAAAGTTCAAAACAGTTCAACAGATTCCACAACAACAACTTATACTCTTGCCAGTGACTTAGCAGATGTAACAAGTACATCATCAGTTTATTATTTAGAGGCAACGGAAGATAGTCAGTACGAAGTTATATTTGGTGATGGTGTTTTAGGTAAGGCATTATCAACAGGTAACATTGTTACATTGACATACATAGTTACAAACGGAGATGAAAGTAATGGTGCGTCATCTTTTAGTTTATCTGGTACAGTAGGAGGATTTTCTAATGTATCAATCACCGTTAATTCTGCTAGTGCAAACGGAGCAGAACCTGAAACGGCAGATAGTATTCGTTTCAATGCACCAAAAACTTATACAACACAGAATAGGGCTGTAACAGCAAAAGATTATGAAAGCAAAGTTAAACAATTATATTCAAATGCTAAATCAGTTCAAGTATGGGGTGGCGAAGATAACAGCACACCAGTATATGGTAGAGTGTATATCTCTATTAATCCTGTTGCTGGCGCTACGCTAACAAGTGCAAACAAAACATCTATACTTACACAATTAAAAGATTTCAACATTGCAAGTATAACACCCATTATAGAAGACCCAGAAACAACTAAACTTGTTTTAACAACTACTGTACGATATGACGCCAAATCAACAACAAAAAATGCAGACAGTATCAAGTCTTTAATTTTGGCGGCAATCACAACGTACAATGAAACTAACCTAACAGAATTTGACCAAGTGTTTAGACACAGTAAATTTATTGAAACAATCAACAAGGTTGATCCTAGTATTCTTTCAAACATCACTACGGTAAAAATGCATAAGTCATTTACTGCCACAACAACTGGTTCAACAACATACACACTAAACTTTAACAATGCATTTTACAATCCACATAGTGGTCACAATTCAGACATGGGTGGTGTATTAGAAACATCACCATTCAAAGTTTCTGGTGATATTACTAACGATTATTTCTTAGATGATGACGGACAAGGTAATGTAAGATTGTATAGAACGGCTGCAGGTGTAAGAACATACGCTAACACTACACAGGGTACAATTGACTACACAAATGGCTCAATCACTATCAACAGTTTGCACGTTACAAGTGTAGGCAACGTAGATGGTGCAACATCAACTGATATAAGATGTACAGTTACACCTAACTCAGTAGATATCGCACCTGTCAGAAACCAAATCATTGAAATAGATGAAGTGAATACAAATGTCACAGTAACGGCTGATGACTATGATACAACAACTGGTATAGGTTATACTACAGCGACAAGTTATGCGAGTTAGTAAATGGCAAAATTTACTAAAAAAATAAACCCACTAGTAAGTAGGCAATTTCCTCAACATATACAGGCCAATAATCCCTTATTGGTTGAGTTCATTAAACAATACTATGTGTTTATGGATTCTGCTCAGATTACCATATCAAGTGTAACTGCTTCAGACCAAATCTTATTAGAAACAACTACAGAAGGATTTATTGCCTTAAATGCCACCAATGAACGTGGTAATGACGAAAACGATTATATACTTAACGAACAAACAAGTGTAGGTGAATTTCAAAAAGGTGAAACAATTACAGGTGCAACGTCAGGCCAAACAGCAACAATACTTGCTGAAGATACTGACAATTTAAAAATTTATGTAACAGCGAATAGTTTATTTGTTACAGGTGAAACAATTACAGGTGGTACATCTGGTGCAACAGGTGTCATAGGCAGATACCGTGCCAACCCTAACGAGACAATTAATCAACTACTAGAATATGCTAACGTTAATAATACTATAGATGATTTCTTTACAGAATTTAGAAATACGTTTTTACAAACTATACCTAACACATTAACAGATGGTTTAGATAAGAGACAACTTACAAAAAATATTATAGACTTATACAAAAGAAAAGGTACAAAGAAAGGCCATGAGATTTTCTTCCGTGCTTTATTTAATGAAACACCTGAACTTTATTATCCTACTGTTGATATGCTTAGAGTGTCAGATGGTAACTTTGAGAATGAACAGATAATCAAAGCAACGCTGAACTCACCAACTGACGGTAACATGAACAACTTGGTTGGTAAAACAATCACACAATTAGACATTGTAGGTAACGATACTGTGGATGCTGCTAGTTCAGTTATTGAAAGTGCAACTGTATCAACTGTAAGTTTAAATGGCATACCACATGACGTGGCAACATTTGTATTAAACAAAGTAAGTACAACTGGTACTTTTGCCAGTAATGCAGGTGACGCCGTACTCATAGACGGTACAGATAGTTCTGAAACGGATGCAGGTGATGAAATCATACTCAATGGTACAGACGCTGATGGTACAAACGCAGGTGATAGATTAGTACAAAATACAAAATCAACTTTTGCAGGTATAGATAACTCAGACCCAGATGTTACAATCACATGTAATGTTGAAAGTGTTGTGGATGATGTTGATGTTACATCACCTGGTCAATACTATACTGTAGGTGAAACATTTACCTTTACAAAAGAAAAAGGTGGTACTGGTGCAATAGGACAAATAGAAGAAGTTACTTATGGTGTCATAGATAGTGTACAAGTAGAAAGTGGTGGGTCAGGTTATGCAGTAGGTGATGTTCTTTCAGTAACAAATCCTACAGACGGTACAGGTCTTGCAGGTAAAGTGGCGATAGTCAATGGTGGTTTTACTTTAGAGGGTGATGTACATGACGATGGCGTAATCATACTAGAAGATGGTACAGATTTTCAACTTGTTATGGAAGCTGCAACCAATAGTAGCACAAATGATATAACTAAAATTAGATTAACAAATAAAGGTGGTGGATATCTTTCACTACCAACTGTAACGGTTACAAGTTCTACCGGTAGTAGTGTAACATTATATCCTGTTTCATCTAGTATTGGTAATGCATTATCAGTTAAGATGGTCGACCATGGGTTTAGATATGAGACACCACCAGAAGTTAGTCCTAAATTACATTTACAAATAGATACTGTATCTGCCGGTTTCTCAGATGGTGAAACTATTACGGCAGAAAACGAAGACTTTATTGAATTAGAACCTTTTGAACAGGTAGAATTTACCATACTACTAGAAGACTTTAGACAATCAGTTTTAAGATTAGATAATGAACATGGTGATATAATTTTAGAAGACGAGTTAGGTGGCGGACAAATTGCAGTAGAAGAATTTGTTACAGAAGCTGTACCTGAAAGTAAGGCACCTGATAGTTTATTGTTAGATGGTACTAATGGTTCAAGTGCAGACGCAGGCGATAGAGTACGATTTGACGAATACATTTTAAAAGATAATACAGATTACATTATTCTCAATGGTACAAATGGCGATAGTGCAAACGCAGGTGGCAAAATACAGAGAGACGATACAGTTACCGTAAGTGCAACATTTGAATCTTTTAATACAAGTACAAACATTCTAACACTTACACAACCAACTGGTAACTATGATGATAAAGTGACCATTGCAGGTGGCACATCAGGTACTACTGCCAGAGTGAGAAACTTTAACACAGAAACACCACAAGCAACTATGATTGCAACTGTAGGTACGGCAATAGACACAGACGGTGGTTATACAGGTGTTGATGGCTTTGTTTCAGAAAGTACAAAGAAGATACAAGACAGTTTATATTACCAAGATTATTCTTACATTATAAAAGTAGGTGAGAGTATCACAGAATGGCGAGACTATTTAAAATCTGCCGTGCATCCTGCTGGTTTCTACTTTGCAGGTGAAGTGAGTATAAGAACAAGACTAAATGCAAAAATGAAAACTGGTTACACTAGACTTTCTGGTCTTACTGAAACTGATGAAGTGATAGAGATACTATCTGTAATCTTTGGCGAGAAGATTGGTAGAAGACTAGGTACGGAAGATGATGGCTCATCTTTACGAGATAATCCACATTTAGGTGTTGAGTTAGGTGCAAGTCTATCAGGTCGTGCATTGACATTGAAAGATGAAGTAAAGATAAAACTTAATCAACAACGAGATAGTGGTCAGACAATACAAAGTACAAGTGTTACAACAGGATTTGTGTATGCAGGTGCAAGACTAAATACAATAGGTGATATGCCATTTACAGCATTTGGTAATGCAGTAGAAGGTGGTGGAGGTATGAGTGGTATTACACTTGCAACTCTACACGCATTGAAACTTACTGGAACACAAAACGATACAATTGACCAAGCAACAATTCAGATAGCTGACTTTGCAAGTTCAATGGGTACTCGTTTTGCCATACCAACAGAAATAAGTTTTGAAGAAGATAGTTTCAGTTCAGCAGGACCTGCCGCTATCTCATTTGATAACCAAGTTAAGAAATTTGATGATAATACTCGTTAGAAAGGTGTATAAATAGTAACATGGCATACCAAGCAGTAGGAATAGGCAGTTCAGCGAATGACGGAACAGGTGATACTTTAAGAGTAGGTATAGATAAAGTCAATGATAACTTTGTTGAGATATACACGGCTCTAGGTGCAGGTTCAACAACCGCATTAAAAGTAGTTACAGACGGTGCAAGTGCAGGTCAGGCGTTAATTTATGACGCTGGCAATGAAAGATTTCAACCTGGTAGTGTTGCCATAAGTGCAACAATATCAACACTTACATTTGAAGGTGCAAGTGCTGATAGTTTTGAGACAACTTTAACTGCTGTTGACCCAACAGCAGATAGAACAATCAGTTTGCCTAACGATAGTGGTACAGTAGTTATAGAAGGCGGGTCTCCTGCCGGTACAGCAGCTGCGTCAGATGAGGCGTCAAGTTCTGGTAACGTTACAAGTAATAATAGTAGAATAAGACATACTCTTACACTAGACGGTACTACAGCAGACAATGCTGAAATAGCTGATGTTACAGTTACATCAAACAAAGTTACAGCCAATAGTGTGATACTGGCAACAAGTACGGCTGCGGTAGATATACTCGTTCATACTGTTGCGTCAGGCTCATTCAAATACATAATCGTAAACAAATCAGGCGGTACTTTAGCAAATGATAGCACCGTGATAACTAACTTTTTGGTACTATAGAGAAAGTGATATAAATAGAAGTAAGGACATACAATGCCAGCAATAATAACAAAAGATTTTAGAATACAAAACGCCAGACAGTTTGAAGAAAGCTTTGGCGAAGCAGCAGATACTTATTACCTGGCAATAGGTAGACCACAAGCATTCGCAAATGACCAAGCATTTAATGACGGAACAGATACATCACCACCTACACCAGTAGATAGTGTTGGTTCTGTAGATTATTATGTCTATGATGACTTGATGTCAGCAAAAAAGATTACAAGTTCAGATGTATCACTAGCAATACCAAGAAAAAATTGGGTAACTGGTACAACTTATGACCATTACAGACATGATTATGGAGAAATTAATAGTGCAGGTAATACTATTACATCAAATAGTGGCGCTTCAACAATATTTGACGCTAACTTTTATGTAATGAATAGTACCTTTGACATATACAAAGTTATAGACAATGATGGTAACACGGCTTCAACAACTGAGCCAACTGGTAACAAATCAACAAGTGTGTTTAGTACGGCAGACGGATACAAATGGAAATACATGTATTCATTAACAAGTGCTGAACAAGCAAATTTTCTTTCAACAGACTTTATGCATGTCTCAACTGAAAGTACAGACTACTCAACAACTGCCGGTGCAATAGAAAATGCTTTTGTCACTGCTGGTGGTAGTTCAGGAACAAATGGTACTTATACTAGTGTTGCAATTAGAGGCGATGGTTCAAGTGGTGCTTGTACTGTAGTCGTTTCTGGTAATGCAGTAACATCAGTTACAGTAACAACTGCCGGTTCTGGTTACACTTATGCAAGTGTATTAGCGTCAGACATTGGTGGTACTTCAGGTGCAGATATAGACTTCATCATATCACCTCCAGGCGGACATGGTTCAGATTGTATCGCTGAGTTAGGTGGTTTCTTTGTAATGACTAATGTTGATTTTGCAACAAGTGAAAGTGGTGAGTTCAACACATCAAATGATTTTAGAAGAATTGCTTTATTAAGAAACCCAACAGATAGTACAACAGGTTCAACGGCAACTGCTTCAACACTTGACGCTACAAAGTCAATAACTTTTGCTTCAGGTGCAGGAACTTTCCAAGCAGACGAAAAGATTACTCAAGCAACTTCTGGTGCAGTAGGTTATGTTGTTGATTATGATAGTTCAACTAGAGTGTTGAGATATATACAACCACAATTTGCAAACCAAGGAGTAGATGCTAGTGGCAATAACACGGCGTTTAGTGGAACAAATACAGTTACAGGCGCTACGTCAAGTGCAACAGGCACACCAACAGCAATAGATGTTACTCCAGAATTAACGGCAGATACAGGCGACATACTGTATATTGAAAATAGAAAACCAATTAGCCGTGCTTCAGACCAAACGGAGAATGTAAAGTTAATAGTAGAGTTTTAGGAGATATAAATGGCAACAAATTTTAATGTCTCTCCTTACTATGATGACTTTTCTGAGGGTAATAATTTTCACAGAGTTTTATTTAGACCTGCTTTTGCTGTACAAGCAAGAGAGTTAACACAATTACAAACTATATTACAAAATCAAGTCGCAAGATTTGGTGAGCATATCTTTAAAGATGGTAGTATGGTCATACCTGGGTCAGTTACATACAATTCAAAATATGATTATGTAAAACTGGCAAGTCATACAACATCAACTGTTTCTAACCTGGTAGGTTTAACAGTAACAGGTTCTAGTTCAGGTGTAACCGCAGAGGTAGTAAATAGTTCAGAAGCAAGTACAACGGCTGCCGCAACAATCTATGTTGTTTATACAGCGTCAGGTACAGATACAACAACAAAAACTTTTACTGAGGGAGAAACTTTAACATTTACATATAACAGTATATCATCAAGTGCTGTCGTAGGTACTTCAGGTACTTCTTTACCAACAGATAGTAATGCTATTGGTCAAGGTAGTTCAGTAAATGTACAAGATGGTGTATATTTCATTAATGGTTTCTTTGTAAAGAATACTGAACAAACACTTATACTTGACCCATACACAAACACACCAGACTATAGAGTAGGTTTTACAATTACAGAAAGTTTTCAAACACCTGAGAATGATAGTTCATTAACAGACAATGCAACTGGTTCATCAAACATTAATGCTGCTGGCGCACACAGATACAAAATTGTATTAACACTTTCAAAAAAACTTACAACTGATACAGACGATACAGACTTTGTTGAATTAGTAAGAACAAAATCAGGTAACTTAGAAAAAATTGTTAAAAGAACAGAATATGGTGTATTAGAAGAAACATTGGCGAGAAGAACAGCAGATGAAAGTGGTGACTATGTTATCAAACCATTTGACTTAGATGTAAGAGAACATCAAAATGACGGTAGCAACCGTGGTATATTCTCCGCAGATAGTGAAAGTTTATTTAATGGTCTGAGTACAGAAAACTCAGAAGCAAGATTGGCGTTAGGTTTATCTCCAGGTAAGGCATACGTTAAAGGGTACGAAATAGAAACAACTTCACAAAAATTTTTAACAATAGAAAAAGCAAGAGAGTTTGATACTATACAAAACAGTACAACAAGATTATCTGTAGGTAACTTTGTAGAAGTTACAAACATACACGGTAGTCCAGACCTTGGTACCGTATCAGGTGAAACAGAAGCATTTAAAGAGTTACAATTATTTAAAGATAAAGTCTCTGTACGAGGCACACAACCAGCAACAGAAAATGTTGATGTAAGACAAATTGGTAGAGCGAAAGCAAAATTCTTTGAATATAAATCAGGTACTGCTGGTGCATTATCAACAAACACTACATCAATTTATAAACTAGGTTTATTTAACATTGATATGTTCCAACATTTGGCAGTAAGCACAAATGTTTCATATGACACAGGCGAAACACTTACTGGTGCAACATCAGGTGCAACTGGTATCGTTGAAGAAATATCTGCCTCTACATCTACTGACCCGGATTCATTTATCACGGAAGAAGGTGACACTTTAGTTTTAGATAGTACAGACGGCGCTTCTCAAACAGACGCAGGTGACCAAATCATACTAGAGCAATCTGTATTAACAACAATTGTTGTAAGTAATGTATCTGGTACATTTAGTGCAGGTGAAACTGTGGCAGATGAAAGTTCTAATAGTGGTGCAATACTGGCTGATTTATCAGACAGAAAAGGTGTAACAGAATATCAATTCGCTGAAGTGAAGTCAGTAGGTATGGCAGGTTCGCCAACATTTACGGCTGACACAGTATTAACAGTAACAGCGGCAAACGAAGAAGATGAAAGTAACATTACGTTATCTGGTGCAATCAATGTGGTTGCAGGTTCAACAGTAGTCAATGGTAACAATACTAAATTTACAAGTGAATTAAAAATAGGTGATAACATTGTCTTTGAAGACGATAGTGGTACACAGTATAGTCGTTTTGTTTCCTCTATTACAACAAACACACTAATGGAAGTAAGTGCTCAAGTACCTACAATTACAACAAGTGCAAGTACACAAAGAAGAAGAACAAAATTACAAGACATTGCTGATACATCTTTAGTATATAAATTACCTGAAGCAGTTATCAAAACATTAAAGACTACTGCTAATGCAGGTATCACAGATACAAGTCATAAAGTACGAAGACAATTCGTAGATACATTATCTAGTTCTGGTGTTGCAACATTTAGTGCAGGTGCAAACGAAACATTTGACGCTCACTCAGAAGCAGATTACACATTATCAATAATGACCGCAGGTGCAAGTGATGGTGCTGTAGGTGATATCATATCTCTTTCAGGTAATAACCATGAGGGTGCAACAATATTTACCTTAACAGGTTCGCCATCAGGCAGACAGTTACAAGTAGATTTAGGTGCTAACTTTGCAACGGCTAAAGTTAAGTTGATTGCAACAATAACAAGAAGTATTGCAGGTGAAAAAACTAAATCACTACAAACAGGTATTACAACAACGGTGACCACAGAGGCTCTTGCAACAGAAAAAACAATTAGTTTAGGTAAGGCAGATGTCTTCGCCTTAACAAGTGTCTTTATGGCACCTGACTTTAGTACGGCTGCAACAACAAGTCATACTGATATCACAGACAGATTTACACTAGACACAGGACAAAGAGATAGTTACTACGACATTGGTCGTATTGTGAGAAAAGATAACACACAAAATCCTACAGGTAGATTGTTAATTACTTTCTCTCATTTCAATCATGGTACTGGTGATTACTTCTCAGTAGATAGTTATTCTGGTGTTGTAGATTATGACACAATACCAAGTTTTGATAGTCCAACAAAAGGTAAATTAGAATTAAGAGATTGTTTAGATTTCAGACCTAGAGTATCAGATAGTTCAAACGTAGTAGGTTTTGGTGGTGTAGATAGTATCAATGCAAAAGATTATATCAATGCAGGTGCTTCAACAGTAGATATTCCAAAACCTAATAGTGATACAACACTAGACTTTGAATTTCATTTAAGCAGAATAGATGGTATCTTTATGACGAAAGAAGGTCTATTCAAACAGGCAAAAGGTACACCGGCAATTGACCCACAAAGACCAGAACCAATTGATGACGCTATGTCATTATATTACATAAAACTACCACCATTTACTTTCAATACAAGTGACGTACAAATTACAACTATGGACAATAGACGTTACACAATGAAAGATATTGGTAAGTTAGAACAACGATTAAAGAATGTAGAATACTATACTCAGTTGTCATTGTTGGAACAAACAGCCATCAATACACAGGTGCAAGACGCTACAACAGGTTTAGATAGATTTAAAAATGGTATCATAGTAGATAGTTTCAAAGGTCACAATATTGGTGATGTGTTATCAGGTGAATATAGATGTTCAGTTGATATGAGTGAGGGTGAGTTAAGACCAGAATTTAATGCTGACAATGTAAAACTTATTGAGTTAGCTGCAACAGACACAGACGCTGAAAGAACAACTGCTGGTTATCAGAAAACAGGCGATTTAATTACCCTACCATATTCACATGCAGAAATGGCAAAGAATCCATATGCAAGTAAGTCCGTTAATTGTAATCCTTTCTTAGTATTTCAATATAAAGGCGACATTGCATTAACACCTGATGTTGATGAGTGGTACGATACAACAAGAAGACCAGACTTAGTTATTAATGATAATAACTTGTTTGATACAATGTCTAATCTTGCAGGAGGTGGTAACAGTTTAGGTACAGTTTGGAATAACTGGCAAACTAACTGGTCAGGTACTTGGTCACAATCTGCTGGCGCACAACAAGGTAATATAAGTGTAGGTGCAAGTGTAAGTGGTACAGTTACAACAAGAACAAGAACAGGTATTACAAGAGAGATTGCAGGTTCAAATGTACAAAGACAATCATTTGGTGATAGAATTGTTGATATTGCATTTATACCTTTCATTAGAACACAGGATGTGGCATTTAGTGGTACAAGATTAAAACCAAACACAAAAGTTTTCCCTTACTTTGATAACGTATTAGTTACAAGTCATGTAACACCTACAGATGGTGTAAAAGGTGGTAACTTAGTTACTGACGCTAATGGTAATGTATCTGGTACATTTACAATACCATCAAGTGATACAGAAAGATTTAGAACAGGTGATAGAGTATTTAGATTAACAAGTTCATCAACAAACACTACTATTAATGATGACGTTGATACTTTTGCTGACGCTACATATACTGCTCGTGGTTTGCAAACAACCATGGAAGAAACAATACAATCTACAAGAGTTCCAATTGTTAGAGCAAATACAGTATCAGAAACAGATACAAGAAGAACAGTAGATAACATTAGTGCTGGTATTAGTATTGAACAACCAGAAGATAATAGAGACCCTCTGGCACAAACATTTATGGTACAAGATTTAGAAGGTATCTTCTTAACAAAAGTAGATTTATTTTTTGAAGAAAAAGACAGTACAGTACCAATTAAAGTTTATCTAGTAGAAACAATTGAAAGCAGACCAGGTAGAAGAATTATACCATTTAGTGAAGTAACGGTGGCTGCGGCTGATGTCAATACATCTAGTACGGCTGCAACAGCAACTACTGTAACATTCTCAAGTCCTGTTTATCTACAAGGTGGTAAAGAGTATGCAATTATTCTAAAACCAGATAGTCAGAAATATAAAGCATGGGTAAGTAGATTAGGTGATACAGACGTTACTACATCAACAAGAAGAATTACAACTCAACCTTTATTTGGTTCTTTATTCCGCTCACAAAACGCAACATTGTGGAGTGAAGACCAAATGGAAGATATGAAACTTACTTTATACAAAGCGGCATTTACAACAGGTACTACAGGTACTTTAAGTTTAACAAATGATGCTCTGCCAGTAAGAACATTAAACAACAACCCTATTGAGACAAATGCAACTGCCGGTTCAGGTTCAACTTTTGGTGGTAACCCAGCGATAGTAAAAATCAATCACTTTGCTCATGGCATGAACAGTAGCAAACCTAGTAAGGTGACAATTGCAGGTCTATCAGGTTCAACTGATTACAATGGTATTTTAGGAAGTGCAATCAATGGCACACATGATGTTGGTAACGTAACTGAGGATAGTTATACAATCACCATATCAGGTGACGCCGCTACATCAACAGGTAGTGTAGGTGGTTCAAGTGTTACTGCCACGGAAGACCGTGCCTTTGAAAGTGTTATGCCTAAAATTGGTATGCAAAACTTCCCTGATACAACATCAGAACACAGTATTAAAACAACAAGTACAAAATCTATTGATGGTACAGAAACACCTTATTCAACAAGTGCAGACTTTACAAAGATTGTACCAAATGATAACTTTTACTTTAGTACCGCTCGTGCCGTACTAAGTGGTGTAAATGAAACAAATCATTTAAGTGGTACTAAATCTTTATTTTATAACATAACTTTAAATAGTGTAAATGCAAATTTAAGTCCTGTTATAGATATGGCAAGAACAAATATGTATGCAATACACAATAGACTAGATAGTCCTACTGCTAGCAATAGAACAGGTTTTGTTGCAGAAACAGATAAATCTGGTGGTAGTGTTGCAAGTAAATACATTACAAGAGAGATTGCTTTAGAAACACCGGCAACCGCCTTAGATATTAGAATGGCTGCAAGTGTATTCCCTACAAGTGATATAGAAGTATTCAGAAAAGTAAAAGGTGCTGATGATGATAGAGAAATGAAAGATATACCTTATGTACAAATTACACAAGCCAATACGGCAATAAGTTCAGAAGGTAGAAGTCAATCACCTTATAACGAAAACTTTAAAACAGATTTCTTTGATTATGAGTTTAGTGAAGAAGGTATAAAAGAATTTCAATCATTTAAGATTAAGATTGTTATGAAAGGAACTAACCCCGCATATCCACCAAGAATAACAGATATGAGAGGGATAGCATTGGCAATTTAATGTATAAAGAATGGCGAAAGGTTGAGGGACATACAAGTCTCGTAAGAGAAAGTTTTTCAAGTGCTGTTATCAATACAGACAAAACCGCATATAAAAATTTTATGCAAAGAGTAAAGGAAGCAAAACAAAGTAATGATGATTTAAGAGGTGCAATAAGAGACATAAATAATATTAAGTCAGAAATGCACGAAATTAAATCTTTATTAAAGAAATTGGTAGAATAATATGGCAGCAAGAAGTGTAGCAGCAACAGATACGTTAGAGACGTTTAGAACGACCTTTAATACTTTATCCGCCACGGATATTGGTGACTTAGATACGTTAAGTTCCTCTATTAGTGCGACAAGTATTGTTGGTGCGTTAAATGAAATAGAAGCTGAAGTAACCTCGTTTGGTGTTCACACTATTGAAAACGCAACAGATTTAGGTGAAGCACCGGCAACAGGTGATAGTTTTATTATTAAAGATACATCTGCTAGTGCTGTAAGAGAAATGACTGTTGCAAATTTATTTTCAAGTCCTACAATTACAACACCTACAATTGCACAAATCAATTCAGGTTCTACAGTAACGTTAAACGCTACAACTGATATCGTTTTAGACGCTGATGGCGGAGACATTTTTTTAAAAGATGATGGTACTACTTTTGGTAGTTTAACAAACACATCTGGTAATCTTATCATTAAATCAGGTACAACTACCGCTCTGACAATGAGTGGTGCGAATGTGACTATTGCAGGTAACTTAACTGTATCTGGTACAACAACTACTGTTGATTCCTCAACTGTAAGTATTACTACTGGTTTTGTATTTGAAGGTTCTACGGCAGATAGTTTTGAAACAACTTTAACAACAACAGACCCAACAGCAGATAGAACAATTACTCTACCTGATTTGACTGGTACAGTTTCACTTATTACGGCTACAGAGACATTAACAAATAAAACATTAACAAGTCCTACAATCAACTCACCTACTATTGCAACGCCAATATTTACAGGTGCAGGTGATGTAAGAGGTTCATTTGTTTTTGAAGGTGCAACAGCAGATAGTTTTGAGACAACTGTAACGGTGGTAGATCCTACAGCAGATAGAACAATTAGTTTTCCAAATGCAACTGGTACTGTATCATTGGTTACTGGAACAGAAACATTAACAAACAAGACTTTAACAAGTCCTACAATTAATACACCTACAATTAATAGTCCTACTATTGTATTTGAAGGTTCAACAGCGGACAGTTTTGAAACAACAATCGCTGTAACAGACCCTACAGCAGATAGAACATTGACTTTACCAAATGTAACTGGTACTTTTTCTGTTATTGACGCTACAGAAACATTAACGAATAAAACATTAACAACACCAGTTATTGCTGAGATAGACGCAAGTGGCGATATGAAGATTGACGCTGTTGGTGATATTATTTTAGACGCTGGTGGTGACCAAATAAGATTCCATGATGGTAGTGCATTAATAGGTTTCATTAATATGGATTCTGATAACATAACTCTTAAATCAGAGGTGGGAGATAAAGATATTATATTTCAAGGAGTTGATGATAGTTCCGCTATCACCGCCTTGACTTTAGATATGTCTGCTGCCGGTTCTGCTATATTCAATGCAGGTGCAACATTCAATAGTAATGTAGAAGTAAAAAATGGTGCTACAAGTGCAGGTAAAATATTATTTTATGAGGATAGTGATAACGGTTCAAACGCTGTAACGTTAATAGGTCCGGCTTCAACTGCTGATATTGATGTTACGTTACCAACTCAAGCAGGTACAATTGTTGTATCAAATACAACTGACGGTAATGATGTACAGTTAGACAGTTTAGGTCTCAATACTGCCGCTTCAGGTACTGCTGGTGAGTTAAGAGCGACAAATGATATTACTGCCTTCTATAGTTCAGATATTTCTTTGAAAGAAAACATTGTAGAAATACCTAGTGCATTAGATATGGTAGATAAATTACGAGGTGTTTTCTTTGATTGGAAAGATGACTATATAGAAAGTAAAGGCGGCGAAGATGGATACTTTATGAGAAAACATGACGTAGGTTTTATTGCACAGGAAGTAGAAGCAGTATTACCAGAAGTTGTTGGTACTCGTAAAGATGGTATCAAGGCGATAAAATATGATAGACTTGTTCCTTTATTGTTACAGGCTATCAAAGAATTAAAAGAAAAAATATAATAAAAGGAGTAAATTATGGCTGAGAAAGCAAAAGAAGAAGTGAAAAACATTGATTTAGATATGGATAAACTTACCCTAAGAGGTAAAATACACGCTGAGCAATACAATGCTATGAAGGCGGCAAAGTTAAATCATCAAGTTGAGATTGAAAAGATTGACGTATTGATGAGTTACTATACAAAGACAATACAAGACGAAGCCAAAAAGTGGGCTGAAGAAAATCCAGAAACACCAGAAGACAAAGAAGATAAGTAAACTTTCCTTATAAATAGTGTAATAGGAGAGATTACATGGCAGCATTAGCGAATTTACTTATTGACCAAGGTGCAAGTTTTTCAAGTACAATAACGGTTTTTAATTCTGATGATACAATATTTGACTTAACAGGATATACTGGTGCTTCACAGGTTCGTAAATCTTATTCTTCAAGTTCAGCGTCAGCAACTTTTACAGTTTCTTTCGCTTCAGACAGGTCAACAGGTCAAGTAACACTTACACTAACACCAACACAAACGGCGGCGTTAGAAGAAGGTCGTTATGTATATGACGTAGAGGTGACCAGTACAGACAGTACAGTAACAAGAGTATTGCAAGGTACAGTAACGGTGAGTCCAAATGCGACAAGATAATATATTATGGTATAATTTAGGGGAATTATGGCCATTAAAGCAAAGATAACATCTACTAATAGTGCAGGTCCTCAAAAAGTATCAGTTACCTTACCGGCTTCAGGTGGTTCAGTCACCTCAGTAGGTTCTACAAATGATTTAACAGACGTACAAAAGACCGTCACACTAGCAGGTTCATTCTTACAAATCAATGCTGATGGTGGTGCGTTTATATCCCAAGTACCAAAAACAGACTTTACGGATTCTAGTGCAACCACTATACATGGTGGTGCAGCCATACAAACAGAAATACAAACTGGTACCGCCACACTTTCAAACAAGACTTTAGCAGCACCAGTTATCACTGGCAATCTTACGGCAACAGGTGCAATGTTACAAGGTGCAATACCATTACAGTTTGATGGTAGTACATCAGGTGGTAATGTTACAAAATTTGCCATT
>TARA_R110001592_G_scaffold217314_1_pt1 | contig 68557 bp, 53 predicted proteins | sample TARA_R110001592 | Tara Oceans TARA_R110001592 (sample SAMEA4398387) | marine metagenome | biome: Polar Biome; feature: [SRF] surface water layer (ENVO:00010504); material: water (ENVO:00002006), including particulate matter (ENVO:01000060) such as... | depth 5 m | reverse complement strand
CCCGCCGCCAGCCAGCAGTCCGCCACCCACAGCGGGCCAGTGATCGCGTCCGCCATCTTTATTGATTTTGGGAGTCCGGCCAAATTCGCCCCATGCGACGACCGCGACGTCATCCGCCATCCCCCGTTCGTGGAGGTCTTCGATTAACGTCGCTAATCCCTGGTCAAACTGTGGGAGATGAGTGTTTTTTAAGCCGCCAAAATTGTTACTGTGGAAATCCCAGCGACCGAAATTGAGGGTCACAATCCGGGCACCCGCTTCAACCAGCCGCCGTGCCATCAGGAAATGTTCCAGGTTTCTCGGGGCACCATCACCGAAATTTTTCGGATCCCCTTTACCGTAGCGTTCGCGGACGGCAGGATCTTCCTGCGAGAGATCAAGCGCATTAACCAGTCGATTGGATGTCAGGATATTGAACACCTGCTGATTCATGTCGTCCATGCCCTGCATGGAACCGCTGGCGTCGGCTTCGCGTTTGAACTGGTCAAAGGAAGCGAGTAGTTGTTTGCGGTCATCCAGACGTGATTCATCAATTCCGTTCAGAACCATATTCTTGCGCGAAGGGCCTGAAGGACGAAACGCGGAATTGCTGACACCCAGAAAACCAGGCAGACCGGGAGAGCCATACGGAGGGTGTCCCGTGTCAGGCGATAATCCAACGAACGGAGGGACAGCAGGATTCGCAGGTCCCTGGAGTTTTGAAACCACAGAACCGATTGAAGGCCATCCACCGGCCGGCTGATTGCGTGTGGTTCGACCTGTATAACAGATAAAGGAGTCGTGGGCACCATTGGGTGAACCATGTACAGAACGCAGGGGAATAATTTTATCAGCGATGTTTCCCAGGCGTGGCAGATGTTCGCAGATCTGAAATCCAGGAACGCGGGTCTCTATTGGTCGAAACTCGCCTCGAATCTCAGCCGGGGCATCCATTTTCAGATCATACATGTCCTGGTGTGAGGGGGCACCACACATGTAAATCATGATGACTGCTTTTTGGCGTTTACTGCTGCCTGATTGCGACTCTGCCTGAAGCAACTGAGGCAGACTCATTCCGCCCAGACCCAGTGCGCCGATTTTCAGAATTTCCCGTCGTGAAATGCGATCACAGAGCTTCTTCTCTGGTCCCCAGATTGACAGCATCGGTATTCCTTTCTCAAGGACAGGCAGGAGTTTAGTGGAGCTTTTTATGGTGAGCGAATTTTGGTGTGAATCAATGATCAAGGTTCATTGATGTATTTGATTGTAGCACTTCCAATCAGTGATTTCCAAGCCCAATTACTGAAAGTGTGACTGGAAGCGGGAAAAAGATTTACCGCAGTTTCTTCATATATTATCGACCGGCGATACGAAATTAGTAGTGGGGAACTGAGTGACGCCGAAAATAGCGGATTGCTGAATTAACTTACCCAGCCGTTAATGTCAGGTGTTAACGCCAGTATTATATGTGCAGTGCAATAAGTTGACATCGAATAAGAGCCCCTTACGAAATTTCAGGATTCCTGCTGAGATCCGCAAAAATAATTTGAAATTTTGAACAAGGCTGCGAAAATGATTGGCAGGGCAATGAAATAACATATACAAGCTTAGCGGATAGAAAGCGTTTATTTACAGAGAGATTCTGATCGTTAGAGTTCGGGAGATCGAAAGTGAATCCAACCAAATCTGAAGCGTCATCCAAACATGCTCCCCCAGGGAACCAGCCCGGAGACCAGCCGCCGGGCAGAGAAAGTCAGGCGGTATTGCCTGTGCGTTTTTCCAGTTCTGATTCCCTCTCAACTCAATCGAAGTCAACTGCATTTGACCGTTGGCTGATGCGGACGATGCTGAAGCAGGCCGGGAATCCGGAAATCGAGGTTGTTCTATGGGACAAGTCGGTGATCAGCACATCCCCTGTTTCGCCCCGAACACGTGCTGTGATTCATAACCGCAGTACGCTCTATAAAATGCTGATCGACCCCAGTCTGTATTTTGGAGATGCCTATTCGGAGGGCCTGATTGAGGTGGAAGGCGGCCTGGTCAATTTTCATGAAGCGATTGATCGATGTACGCATGCCGTTGATACCAAGCACTTTTATCGAGACGGGTTACGCAGCAGTCTGGCATGGTTGAAACGCAATACGATTGATGCTGCCCGCAGCAATATCCATCATCATTACGATATAGGAAATGATTTTTATCAGCTCTGGCTGGATGAGCAACTGGCATACACCTGTGCCTACTTTGCAGATCCTGAGATGACCCTGGAAGAGGCTCAAATCGCTAAAATGGACCATGTCTGTCGCAAGGTCGGTCTCAAAGCTGGTGATACTGTCGTAGAAGCAGGATGTGGCTGGGGGGCTCTGGCGCTGCATATGGCCAGGTATTATGGTGTGAAAGTGAGAGCATTTAATATTTCACGAGAACAACTCACTTATGCCCGTGATCGAGCCCGGCGAGAAGGTCTCTCGCAGCAGGTGGAATTTGTAGAAGATGACTGGCGTAATATTACCGGGACATACGACGCCTTCGTCTCTGTTGGTATGCTGGAACATGTCGGACTGAAGAATTATCGGCGTTTGGGTGAAGTCATTTCCGGCTGCCTGAGTCCGCAGGGGCGTGGTCTGATTCATTCGATCGGCTGTAATTCGCCGCGAACGCTGGACAGTTGGACGACGCGCCGCATTTTTCCCGGCGCCCATGTACCCAGCTTAAGTGAGATGATGCAGATTTTTGAGCCTCAGAAGTTTTCTGTGCTGGATGTGGAAAACATTCGACTTCATTATGCAATGACGCTGGAGCATTGGCTGCAGCGGTATGAGCAGAATCTCGACCAGGTAAGAGAGATGTTTGATGAAAACTTCATTCGCACCTGGCGTCTCTATCTTTCTGCTTCCATTGCCGCATTTCGTTCGGGGTCATTGCAGTTGTTTCAAGTTGCCTTCACAAAGGGCGACAATAATGAAATTCCCTGGACGCGTGCCGCGCTCTATCCGGAAGAACGCAGGCAGTCCAGACGGGGTGAGCAGACGTAATGCAATCTGAAAGCTGCGATGTACTGATTGTGGGAGGGGGACCGGGAGGTTCTTCCTGCGCATGGGGGCTGCAGGATTCAGGGCTGGATGTTCTAATCCTCGATCAGGCAACCTTTCCGCGAGATAAAGTCTGCGCCGGCTGGATTACACCGGCAGTCACTGATCTGCTGAACCTGGATTTATCTGACTATCAGAAGTCTCATGTTCTGCAACCCATTACCCGCTTTCGGACCGGGATCATCGGTGGTGCTGCGGTTCAAACAGAGTTTACACAGACCGTCAGTTATGGGATTCGGCGTTGTGAATTCGATGAGTACCTTTTAAGCCGTTGTGGAGCAAGAACACGACTGGGTGAGAAATTTCAATCACTGGAACGGACGGAGAACGGTTGGCTGGTAAATGGAAGCCTGCAGGCAAAAGTGATCGTAGGTGCGGGAGGACATTTTTGTCCGGTGGCCCGCTGGTTAAATCCCGTGAAACGGTCTGAGCATTCCGTTGTGCTGGCGCAGGAGACGGAATTTCAACTGACTCCAGAACAGTTAAAGGTCTGCCGTGTACAGCCAGAGCGGCCTGAACTGTATTTCAGCCCTGATTTACGAGGCTATGCCTGGTGTTTTTTAAAAGACGGTTATCTCAATGTGGGCATAGGTCGAGAAAGAGAAAAGCAGCTTTCTGCGGCACGCGACGAATTTATTCAGTTTCTGGATTTGGAAGGACGCGTTCCCCGGGGGATCCTGGGTAAATTTAAAGGACATGCTTACCGACTGTATGGTCTTGAGAAACGTTCAGTCGTAGACGATCGTATTTTGCTGATTGGAGATGCCGCCGGTCTGGCTTCACCTCAAAGTGGAGAAGGAATTCGGCCTGCTGTTGAATCTGGTCTGATGGCCGCCGATGTGTTGCAGCAATGTCAGTCCAGCTATGACATACAACATTTGCAGAATTATGAGCAGAAAATCCTGGATCGGTTTGGCCCCTGGCCTGACAAACCTGTCGACAGTATTCTGCCTGCACGCATTCGTCAGTTTCTGGGCAAGCATCTGATGTCCACTCACTGGTTCACGCGAAATGTGCTGCTGGGACGCTGGTTTTTACAACAGCATCTGCCACCTCTGGTACGCAGTTGAGTTCTGCGCCCCATAATTCAGAGTTGAGAGAAATCCCGGTCAACTCAGGCGAGACCATTCGAGCTCAATCCCCTGCTTCGTGAGTGATGTCTGAAACTCCTGTAGTTTTTCTGGCGTGTTTCGAATCTGACGTGGCGTCGTCTGGCTGGCAATTGCGTGTGCACAGATCGCTCCAGCCGCTTCTCCAATCGACCACTCTACTGGATGCAGACGATAACAGCCGTTTGAGATATGTGTGGTTCCGATATTTTTGCAGCCGGGAATCAGGTTCTCGACCCGTTCCGGGATCATGGCTCCCAGGGGGATCTGGAAGGGGACGCTTCCCATGTCGATGTAATTATCACCGCCGGAACTGGGGTGCAGGTCCAGATGGTAGTAGCCGATTCCAACAGAATCAGGGAACGGTTTTGCCAGCAGTGGTTTGTGATCTTTGCCCAGAGCTTTAAGGCGTTCTGAGTGGGTCAGGTCCTGTTCTTTGATTGTGGTTTCAGCGCGGATGCGACGTGACTCCCGGATGTAAGGATATTTGGCCAGACCGTCTTCCGTGCCAGTGATGTCCCTGCGCAGGCGCAGACCTGGCCAGCCTTCTCCCCCATCAGGACGGGGGGCTTCAGTTTGTAGCCAATACAAAAGAGACAGGCTGAGTTGCTTGGCAGCATTGAGATGTTTCTTACGTTCGGCAGGAGAAACATCAGTGATGTTTCCCAGCATGTAATCGTTTTGAGGCCAATTAATGACAGTTATATCACTGTCATAAGAGCCCGGCGTGAAATTATTGCGGTCAATCATCCGCCGGTACAGCCAGAGGTTCAGAGAGCGAGTCTTCGGAGCGGGAGTTTCTTTTCCACAAGGAACAAACGAGAGTGCCTTCGGCTCTAATGTTCGAGGAGAAGAATATGAGAGCGATAGAATTTTACCTGACCAGGCGGGCGTCAAAGGTGGTGTATGATCTTTCCAGAAGCCGTACATCGCTGGCTTGTCTATGGTATGGTCTTCTCCTGCCAGATGGTCGATGGCGAAACAATGTGTGAATGACTGGATGTTCTGAGGATTCGCTTTCTCGGGAGCATGCGGTTCCCCCGTTTCTGCCTGGGATTCTGCGCCGAGGACATATTCAGTTTTGGTTAATGGAAGCAGGTCCCCTTCTTCGCTGGCATCAATGAAGTATCTGGCATGCAATGTGACAGGGTGTCCTGCTCCCTCAGTCTGACAGGTGACGGAAGTGATTCTATCACCCGACAGTTCGGCAGACAGCGGTTCTGTATTGAGCAGGAGCGTCAGTTGACCGCTGCTGATGGCAGGAGCCAGCATCGATTGCAGAGCCGCGATTCCGACTTTTGGTTCATGGCAGACGCGGGACACCGAGCCATTGCCCGGATTCAGGTTGGTTGTTTTACGGGCTTTGCGGGTTAACGGATAGTGTTGCTTATAATACTCGCGAATCAGTGTTCGCAGTTTTGCATACGATTTGGTACGGCCAAACGACTCGATCCACTGGTGTTCGTCGGGGGGAACTGCCTGTTGAGAGATCTGCCCGCCAATCCAGTCTGTTGGTTCGGTCAGAATCACCCGAGCACCATTTCGACAGGCTGCCAGGGCAGCAGCACAGCCCCCCAGTCCTGCCCCGATGATGACAATATCAGCAGACATCTCACGGGGTTCTGCTGCAGAACAGGACCGTGATTCTAATGCATGCAAAAAATCGAGGCTGAAGATTCCTGTACCATAGATACCACAGCTCTGTAAAAAACGTCGTCGATGCATATTCATAATATTCAAATTTATGAAGAAAGCGATAGCGATCAGGCAGGTTCAAAAAGACAACAGGCAATGACAGTCTGCTGTTTCCTAACTATGTTAAGTATATCGTAGCTAATCTGCCAGTTGGAAGTGATAAATGGAAAGCTGAGATAGTTTGAAACAGGAATCTATTAACGTTCAACGGTCTGGAATGGTTATGAAGTATCTTCAATGTCTGATGTACCTGCTGTTGCTGCTGGGACTGCCTCGGCTGCTTCTGGCTGCGGAATATTTTCAGATACAGGTTATTGATTCTGAATCGAAGCGCGGAATTCCTCTGGTCGAACTGAAAACAGTCAATCAGATATTGCACGTCACTGACAGTAATGGCATCGCTGCAATCAACGAACCAGGGTTAATGCATCAGGAGGTCTACTTCCATGTTCGCAGTCACGGATATGAGTTTCCCGCTGACGGGTTTGGATATCAAGGGGAAAAAATTCAGGTCAGTCCCGGAGGAAAAGCCATTCTGAAAATGAAACGGGTTAACCTCGCAGAACGATTGTACCGACTGACAGGGGAAGGCATTTATCGTGACAGTCTTCTGACTGATGCTGACATTCCCATCGTGCAGCCTGTATTGAATGGTAAAGTGCTTGGTTCCGACAGTGTCGTGAATGTAAAGTTCAAAAATCGTGTGTACTGGTTCTGGGGAGATACGAATTTCCCCGGCTATCCATTAGGAAACTTTTCTGTACCAGGTGCTGTTTCTGATTTGCCCGGTCAGGGAGGACTGCCGATTCAACAAGGCGTCAATCTGAATTATTTTCTGGATCAGAACGGTTTCGCTAAGAAAACGTGTGATATGCCTGGTCCCGGACCCACCTGGATTGATGGACTGGTAGTGGTACGTGACGATCAGGGAAACGAACGAATGTTTGCGAAATACGTCAAAATCAAAGGGCTGTTGACCGCCTATGAACGGGGGCTGGTCGAATTCAATGATCAGCAGAAAGTCTTTGAAAAGCGAAAAGTATTTGATTTCGATGCCCCGCTCTATCCGGTAGGACATCCGGTGAAATATGAAATGTCAGGTCATGACTATATTCTGTTTGGACTGGCAGTCCCGCTGATTCGTGTACCGGCGAATCCGGATGCGCTGGCTGACTTGAAACAATATGAGACTTATTCCTACCTGATGCCGGGATCAGAAGCCGAAAACTGGAAAGTCGACCGGGATGAATCGGGAGCGTTACGCTATCAGTGGCGGAAGAATGTGCCTCCCTTAACCAGTGATTTGGAGAAAAAACTGATTCAGCAGAAGAAGCTGTCAAAACAGGAACAATACTTTCAGCTGCGTGATATCGAAACCAATGAGAGAGTCGAGATCCAGAACAGTTCGGTCGCCTGGAATGAGTTTCGTGGCAAATGGACGATGATCGGGCTACAGAAATTCGGGACTTCCGTTTTGGGCGAAATCTGGTACTCCGAAGCGGCGAGTCCGCTGGGGCCGTGGAAATGGGGACGGAAGATTGTCACGCATGACAAATACAGCTTTTATAATCCGAAACAACATCCCCTGTTTGCCCGAGAGAAAGGCCGCCTGATTTATTTTGAAGGCACTTATACCGCTCTGTTCTCAGGAAACGAAATCAAGACGCCACGCTATGATTACAACCAGATTATGTATCAGCTGGACTTATCAGATCCACGACTGGCGGCAGAACTGTTTGAGAAATGAAAGTGCTGTCGGGAAATAAAATCACAGAGACGAAATCGGGGAACTTCGTCTCTGTGTTCTGGTTGCATTCAGAACCGGGCTCATGAATCTTTATTCAACAGTTTGTCCATCAGGAATTCGTCTGAAGTTGCATATTTTTTCGACTTGGAAACTCCGCGAATCAACAGGTGGCACTCGGTTCCGACTTTGTCGGCTTTCTCTTTCATTTTGACGCCATACACGGGGTGATGAATTCCGTGTCCTGCATTTTCAGAAGGCAGCTTCATATTATTGTTGTAGGTCATCAACAATGGGGGATCATCGGCGGTCAGGTGATTGTAGGGTGAGAATTCCTTGTAGAGCGCTTCGTGCTGTTTGTAATTCTCCATCACTTCATCCATGCTTTTTCCGCCGACCGATTTATAGATCATCGCATGTTTGAGTACATTCGGACCGAGCCAGGGTTCGATGACTTTCGGATCAATCGAAGTCTGCCCGGCTCCTACGGCAGCGGCTGTGACACGGGTGGACTCCCGCAGGACGGGATCTTTGGACTGGGGATCTGCCATATCGTCATGATATAAAAGCCACATGGATGTGCAGGCACCGGCACTGCCACCGGTTAAAGCGATACGCTCTTTATCAATGTTCCATTCACCGGCTTTGGAACGAATGAACTGAATGGCGCGAGCGGCATCATGGACGGGAGCGGGAAGCGACGCTTCACCCGTTAAGCGGTAATTGATCGAAGCAAAGGAAATCCCTTTGTCAAGAAAAGGCCGAATGTTCCGAACCCGGTCTTTATCGCCGCCAATCCAGCCGCCACCATGAATGTAAACCAAAAGCGGGCGTGGTCCGTCTCCTTCTGCCTGCCAGAAATCGAGCTTATTCATCTTGGAAGGACCGTAAGAGACATCTGCCTGAGTTGGCGGAGGGTTCTTTGGTTTGTCGGCTGCGAAGATCGCAGAAGAGGAAAGAGAGACTGTCAGCAGTAAGGAAAACAGGAGTCGCAGCATGTTGTTGTATCCTTTGCATATAGTGAAATGTGATAAAATGATTCAAAATGTTTCTCATGAAAACAATCGAACTCTATTATATCGGAATCAAAGTGAATGTGTATGCCGACCGGATTAATTTGCGAACGGCATGTCTAAGATGAGACCGGGGCCTTTTTCATCCGTTTTAAAAAAGTTAGCTGATATGAGTTCACTCAACGATCGCCAGTTATTGAAAACGTTTTTTGCAGAGAAGATCCCTCAACAGACAGAGTCGGGCATCAATTTCGTAAAAGCAGAACGCGTTTTTCGTAAGTTGCAGATTGAGTCTATCAAACATGTAGTCGAGCGATTTGATCAGATCGATTTCAAAAGTCAGCAGGTTGCTGTGCGCATTTTTGGAGAATTTGAAGTTGTAAAGTCCCTGCCGATACTGTTTCAGGGATTGTATTCCCGGGATTCTTTTTTACCAGGACTCTGTGGAAGTGCAATCGGCTCGATTGGAGGAGATCAGGTTCTCAAAAAGTTACTGAAGTTACTGTCGAAGCATTCTGAGATCAGAATTCATTACCATGTTTTATATGCACTCAAATGGATTGATAAACTGAGTGTAGATGCTGCCCGGATTTTGACTGAGCGATTCTGTGAGATTGCATTGAATGGTCCCTCGGCTGAACTCGTCACTGACTGGGATCGCCGGGAAGCAGACAGTTGTCGGGGGATGGCGGCGGAGGGTCTGAGTCATTCGCTGGATTACCTGGATCGGCGGACAAAAGATTATCGATACGGAGTAAACGTGTTGTTCAGTTTGCTCACTGACGATTCCGCAGGAGTGCGAGGCGATGCTGCTTATTCTTTAGGGTATCTCAACGAAAAACGGGCATTGGAGAAGCTGGCCTTGCTGGTTGAAAGTGACTTTGAGGTCTGTCCCGGAATCGGTACCGTTTCCTCGATTGCTGCCGAATCAATCGAATGGATTCGGCTGTATCACAAACTTCAGGATGGAGATAACGGCACTTTTCAAAAGTAATTCAGTTCGTGACGGGAGTGGTTTCTTTTGCTGTTTTATCAGGTTAAGATACATCTGTGAGTTTTTGATTAATCAATATAGCGCCCAATAGACATGCTTCAGTGGAGTTTCGAGAGATGAAATCTGTGAGTTACTGTGGAATCGTGTGCATGCTTTTGTTGGTTTGTGTCCCCTGCTCTGATGCGGGTGAGAAATCAAAGAGCCCCGATTCGGAAAAAGCACAGCAACTCTGGACGCAGATTGCACCCTACTTCACACCCGCGGAAGAATTCAAAGGTGATCTGGGCAATTATCAAAGCCCCTTGAAATTCTATGATGGTCGTCCCGTGAAGACACCAGAAGACTGGCAGGCACGCCGACAGGAAATTCTGAAGACCTGGCATCAGAAGATGGGAGCATGGCCTCCGGTCAATGAGCACCCTGAGGTTGAATATCTGAAAGAGGAAAGACGGGGAGATCTTACTCAATACACGGTGCGTTTTAATATTGCACCCGGGAACCCTAATACCGGCTATCTGTTGATTCCGGAAGGGGCAAAACCGGATCACAGCAGGCCTGCTGTTCTGGTTGTCTATTATGAACCGGAGACAGGAGTCGGCCTGAAGGGTGAGAATCGAGACTTTGCGCTGCAACTGGCAAAACGGGGATTCGTGACATTTTCTGTCGGCCATGATTACTCACTCTATTACCCCAATCGGGAAGCGGCTGTAATTCAGCCACTCTCTGCATTGGCGTATGGCGCAGCGAATGCCTTTCATGTTCTGGCAAACCGAAAAGAAGTCGATCCTGACCGGATTGGAATTGTCGGCCATTCTTATGGTGGTAAATGGGCGATGTTCGCTTCCTGTCTGTACGACAAATTCGCGTGTGCCGCCTGGTCAGACGGAGGCATTGTGTTTGATGAAAGCCGTCCCAGTGTCAATTACTGGGAGCCCTGGTATCTGGGTTATGAAGGCCCTGATTTTCGCAAACGCGGCTTGCCAACAAAGGAGAATCCCCGCACCGGTTTGTACAAAGAACTCATCAAAGAAGGTCATGATCTGCATGAGCTGCATGCTTTGATGGCACCGCGTCCGTTCCTGGTTTCGGGAGGGGCTGAAGATCGGCCTAAACAGTGGCGGGCTTTGAATCACACAATTGCCGTGAATCGCTTTCTGGGTTATGAAAACCGCGTGGCGATGACCAACCGCGAAAAACATGCTCCTGATCCTCAGTCGAACGAGCAGATGTATCAGTTCTTTGAATACTGGCTTATGCCGAATCAGGCAGGAAAGAAATAAACAGACTGCTCTTTTCAGTTTTACACCATGTAATGCCGCATATAATTGCGTCTCGGGAGACCGTGCGTCTTAATGTTGTTAAGTAAAGTGCAAGGTTAATTTGTGTCAAAAAAACTGCCCCTGATAAAAAATAATCAGAACAGGACGCATGTTACCTCACCAAAGGCGGTTACTTATGAAGGGGAATGACACTTCCTTATTTTAAGAAAAAATATATCAGAACCGCAGTTTCTGTCCGGTGTTAAATCTATCGCCAGGAGTTAGTGTTTGCTTTTACACGTAGTCTTATTTAAAATTGAGCTTGGAGTATTTCGTCCTGTTCCCCGCCTGAATCGTTCTTGCCCTCACTCACGCCTTTAACTTATTCCTGCTTGAGTTGTCATCAGAGTTGTATTGCGCATGATTTACAACCTGAATCTATACTTGTTTCGTTATCATTTTTGGAGATCATTTGAATGATAGACAGCGCTCGGTCTACTCGGCGTGGTTTCACGCTGATTGAATTATTAGTCGTAATCGCAATTATTGCGATCTTAATCGCACTCCTGTTACCAGCCGTCCAGCAGGCCCGTGAAGCCGCACGTCGATCAACGTGTAAAAACAATCTGAAACAGATTGGTCTGGCATTGCACAATTACCATGAAACTCACTCCTGCTTTCCTCCCGGGGGAATTGGCTGGACCTTCACTGCGTCCTCTTCCGATAACCCGCAGTTGAACAGCATGGGGCCGATGGTCATGATATTGCCTTTCATGGATATGGCTAATATTTATAACCAATTTGATTTCAGCTTGAGTTATGCCAACCCCGCAAATGTTGGACTGGCAGCGAATATTATTCCGACTTACCTCTGTCCTTCTTACTCGGGTGAAACGGTTATTTCAGAACATGGTTACCGGGGCTGGAATACCAGTACCAAAAAAGCCATCACAAATTATCTGGGAGTGGCCGGTTATGCATCGACTGGTGCCCAGGTGGGAATCAGAAACAGTACCAGTCTGCCGGCAAATCAACGAGGTATCTTCTGGCCGAACAGCAATACCCGCATGCGAGACATTACCGATGGATCTTCCAATACATTCATCTTTGGTGAATTCAAGCCTTCGATTATGTCGGATGTGGGCTGGGGATCGAATGGTGCATGTTATGATAATCGCTGCAGCCCGTGGGTACGTGGAATTACCCTGGAAGGTAGTGGCGCTGTGAAAGTCATGCGTTACGGGCCAAATCAGGTGTTTCCAAAGACCGCGTACATCAATGACTGGACCGTAGTACCCTTCAGCTCGCAACACGTGGGTGGGGTTCACATGCTGAATGCCGATGGCGGCGTTGTGTTTGTCAGTGAAAACATTGATATCAACAACTGGCGCTATCGAGGCAGTATGGCCGACGGTCAAGTGCTGGGAGAGTAATTATGCAGTGTTCGACTTCACTAAAACTGATCCCTGTTTTGATTCTTAGCCTTACTCTTTCTGCATGTGGAGGCGGTCCATCCGACACACCTCCCATGGCTCCGGTAAAAGGTGTGGTGACATTGGATGGCAAGCCATTGACGACTGGCACGATCCAGTTTACTCCCGATAAAGACCGGGGAACCACCGGGAGAATGGCACTGGGCGGGATCAAGGAAGACGGGACGTTTGAGTTAATGGGCGATGGAGCGCAGGTGGGCCATCATCTGGTTTCAATTGAGTGTTATGAATCGTCTGCGTTTGATCCGAATCAACCTGTGAATCAGGCTCCCAAGTCATTGATTCCTCTGAAGTACACAGACCCGAAAAAAAGTGAAATCACAGCCCAGGTTCAAGCGGGTGAAGAAAATCACTTTACCTTCGAACTCAAGAGTAAGCCTTAGGTTTCTCCATACTCAGCGATCAAAAACGCCGCTTCTCCTTTTGGGAGAGTGCGGCGTTTTTTCATGTTTTCTACCTCTAATTCACAACACATCTGTAAAGTCAGACTAAAGCAGCTTACTGGTATAACACGAAAGGTTTTTATAATCGAAATAGAAAACACTGAGAAAGAGCTGCATTTTGGGTATTATCAGTTTAAAAACAATTTTATGAATATGTTCCAGTAGTCATGGTTTCGATTCCGAGAATGAAAGCTACAGCACTATAATCTGTGGAGTTCTTGAATCTGTTTTGCATTTAAGCTGCAACAGAAATTTCTGAGAATTACAGAGACTCCTGCCAAATGAAAAGTGCTTTTACCCTATATCAATTTTAAGCCAGAAGTGAGACTCAAATGACACAGCCTGCCTTACCTGCAATCAAGGACTTCAAACTGACTGGAATTATCTTATGTGTCATCGGCGTTATTTCGCTGATTACGCCGCTGATTGCCGGTATCGCTGTAGTTTATATGATTGGCGCTTTTTTACTGTTGGGGGGGATATTATATGTATTGCAGGCGATGCAGGTGGGAGATGTCGCAGGGAAAACTTTCCACGTGATCCTGGGAGCTCTGATTATGCTCGGAGGACTCTCTCTGTTGTTTCATCCATTATATGGACTGGAACTACTGACACTGATCATGGCGGTATTTTTTGTCTTTGAGGGAGTCTGGAAGATCATTATGTCACTGGGAATCCGGCCTGCTGCCGGCTGGGGACGCATTCTTTTCAGTGGCGTGATCTCATTACTCTTAGGAGGCCTGATCTGGGGCCAGTGGCCTGTCTCAGGAATGTGGGCAGTGGGTACGCTGGTGGGGGTAGACTTTCTGCTGACCGGCTTTTTCCTGATCAGCCTGGCGAATCAATCGACCGGAGGAAATTCAGGCCCTTCCGATACAATCGACGTGTAGCGCAATGCTGTCGGATGAGAATTTCGTTCCCGACCTTCCACTGTCTCCATTACTGTTTGGGCGGTAATTCCGGGAGTTCGGGAATCGCGGGTGGTACAGCAGGTTTAAGGACTTTCACATCAGTCTTGGATTGATCCTGTTTAGGGAAGCTTTTACTTCCCAGTTGCGCTGTGCGGTCTGGTGACATCCGGTTCCGGTAGATCACCAGGCCATCGATAGCATGATACAAGGCTGAGTAATCGACGGGTTCATCTTTATTGTTGATGATATCATTTGCCAACAGCGAAACTGCTTTCCGCACCCATTCTTCATTCAGGCGATCGTCTGGAAGTGCCATCATCAGGAATTCCAGAGTGTGACCTGTGGTTTCCAGACGTTCCTGAAAATTTTCGCTGGCACTTTTCTGGAAGAAGTAGTCGTAAGAAAAAGATCCGTCCAGATTCTGCATCGCCTTGGCTGCTTCAATGTGTTTCTGAATTTTCTGATCTGCTTCCAGCCAGTAACTCCGCAAGCGTTGACCTGAATTCTGATAAGTGTTTCTGGCATATGCCAGAGCGAACAAGGCGTGTGTTCCGCCACAAGCCGATTCATTTGACAGCGTGGCATTCTGCATATAAACCAGATCATCCATGTGCCATTCTTCCCCGTTTTTGTCTTCCCATACGGCGTCGGGGCCGAGATAATGCACCAGTCCCCAGAGTGACCAGGTAACTTCTTCGTTCTCCTGGACCTCTTTCTGCGCATTGGCAACGATGTCCGCTACGGTGATCGGACCATCGGGTGTCTGGAACTCATGATCAAGTGGAACATCGGCCATGGCTAGAATTGCCAGTGACTGATTTTTATGGCCTTCGAAAGCATTTGATTTGGTATAAGGATGAGCGCGGCCGCCGAACTCCGTTTTCTGGAACCAGGGTTCATTGTCAAATGTGGGACCGGAGGAGATCCACTCCAATGCATTGACAACTTTGCCATCCTTTTTGATCTGGTAGTCTTTCCGAAATGCCAGCATTCCATGGTATATCTCCCACGGGGAATGTTCTTCTGATGCCAGATAATGCTGACGGGCAATTTCAATTGCCTGTTCTACTTTGGGTAGAAGTTCTTCGGGGGACTCCAGATTTTCCATGCCGGTAATGCTGGGAGCCTGACTGGCGGAACGTTCTGATTCACTGCAACCATAGAAAAAGAGATTGCTGGAGCACAAAAGTACCAGAAGGGAAAGACGCAGAGTAAAGCTCATGATTGTGAGTGTTCCAGAGATAATGCGATTTTAAGGGGTAATCGGGGATAGGTGCCGTTTCAAGGAGTTCAATAAAAAGGGCTATCTGCAGTGAATGTACCACGTAAAATTACAGAAGTAAATCAATTATGTTGTGTAAAATCTCCAACTTATTAGTTCTGGGGGGATTCGACCTGAATCCTGATTCAGTTGTCTCCCCTGCCATAATCAGGTTCCGTGTTTCGGCCAGTTTACACTTATATTAACCTGTTAAACTTCAGTGACAGTGTGATTTACAGATTGTGTCGAGGAACAGGTCCATGCCTCATAATAACAGTGTATAACAATTGAGCCGGGAATAGGTATGGTAATTGCTTTATAGATCTGTTTGATTTCCAGACAGCTGAAACAGGATGATAATCCTTCATCAATAGTTTTAGTAAATCGTTAAGTGAGATTTCTAATCCAATCAAGTGAATCATAAAGCAGGGAATGCCGGGTGGGCAAAACGACAGTAGCATCAGCTTCAATTGAAACCGAAGCACAAAATGATGAAACCAGGGGTTCCGATTCCAGCCAGGAGACTTCAGTCTCAGTGGTGATCTGGTTGTGCGTTCTTGTCATCATCCTTGTCGGGATTGTCATCAGAGTAAACTTACTGGATTTGCTGTTTTTGGGCTATGACGAAGCAATGCATTTTCAGGCAGCACGTGCTACTAATATTGCCGATGTGATGCAGGCGAGTCGGATCTATACTCATCCTCCTTTGATTTTTCTCTTTTATCATTATTGGTTGATTCTAGGCGACTCTGAATGGTTGTTGCGATTGCCTTCCCTGTTGTTTTGTGTTCCGGCACTTGTTTTCGGTTTTCTGTGGCTCAAGGAACTGCTGGGGCCACGGCCTGCCCTGGTGGGGTTAACCTTTCTTACTTTTTCGCTTCCGATGATTCAATTAAGCATCGTAGTGCGTGGGTATACGTTAATGCTCATGTTTTTTTTCGTTGCTCTGTATTATCAGGAGCGATTTTTTCGGCATGAGTCTTTGCTCGCGTTAGTTGTGAGTGGACTTTGTCTGGGACTGGCGATGTTAACTCACTATGCCACTGCCTGGTTTCTGCTGGCGATAGGATTATTGGCTCTGATGCGGCTTTTTTCGGGATCTCTTTCCCGTCGGGCAATCGTCAGTTGGGTCTTCTTACAGTTCGCTTTAATCGGTTTGTGCGTTGGATTGTATTTGTTGCACGTAAAAGGTTTTGTCAACAGTCAAATTCAGTCAGAACTGTGGGATGTCTGGTTGAATTACAGTTCAGCCGATCAGACAAAACTGCGTCCTGCCGCCCTGACGCTAATACATACGGCAGATTACATAAAATATGTTGCAGGTGTGAATCCGATCCTGATGGGCTGTTTATTGCTGGTGGGAGCTTTTGTTCTGTTATTAAAGGGTTATCGAGAGAGTGGATCAAAATGGATTGCCATTGAGCGAAGCCTGACGGTTCTCCTGCCTATGATCATAGCAGCGTTCTTATTTAACTATCGCATCTATCCTCTGGGGTATACCAGGCACTCAATCTGGTTGATCCCCTTCACCGCTGCAGGATTTTCTGCTGCGGCTTATCCATTGTTGCGTTGTCCAGGTGTGTTCCGTTCTGCCTGCGGTGTATTTCTGCTTGGCTTCTGGTTTTATCTCTATCCCTATCAGGTGGTTAGAAGCCTGGAAACAACTCAGACACCTGCCATGGCCCGAGAAGTGGCTTCGTTATTGAAAAGCACCGTTCCTGCTGATTCGCTGATCATTACCGACGATAGTACGAGAAACGTCTTGGAATATTACCTGATGGGGAGAGAGCAGACTCAGATGAAACCTCTTGAGGGAGGGTTTATGGAATATCAAATGGGGGACTATCGTGTAATCACGGTTCCGAAGTTCCATTTTTACTTATATGACTTCAAAAATGAATGGGAAAAATATCAGCAGGTGTTGGGGGAAGACGCTACAGAACCAGTTTGGCTGACCTATATCGGTTTCGGAAATCCTCGCAATACACCGCAGAGATTATTTAGAAACTTTCCGCCTCGTAAAGTACTTGAAAAAACAAACTACCTTGATAACTATATTATCAAGGTCGAGTTTATCGCACCTGATTCGGAAAATAAAAAACTCCCCGATGCTGATACTCTAATTGATCAATGAGAGATCCCTCTGGTTTTATCTCAATTAAGCAGATAATGCCTCTCACGTTCAAACTCGAAGCATCGCTTCCATGGCGCTTCGATGTATCAGGCGGCGGTAATGGCATCCGTTAAAAAAACAACGCCTGAATCTCAGTTACAAGATTCAGGCGTCGTTTGTCTTGATGTGTCTTCCAATGACACAAGTAGCGGTGGAGGGATTCGAACCCCCGACACGCGGATTATGATTCCGCTGCTCTAACCGACTGAGCTACACCGCCAGTTTGGGTTACCCCCTGGCTTTGCCAGATGGGTTTATCCTACAAAATGTTCGACTGCAGGAAAAGCCATTTCTCAGTGCTAAACTGCTTAGGTATCTCACTTTATCGGCAAAATAACCCCCGAGAAGTCGAAAGCTTAACAAATTCCTGTTTGATCGCAAGTCAACCGCTGCTCTCATCCGAAAATGCCCCGAATTTCGTTGATTGTGAAGCGTTTACAGGGGCGATATACTCATTTTCTGGTCTTATTTTAAATCAGACGACCCTGGATCTGGAGTGGCTTTAAAATATGTTCTATCCAAATCAACTACCGCTGTTATGTGTCATCCTGTCTCTTGCTCTCCCCTGTTCTGCTGAAGAGAATTCTCAGGAATCCCCCCCTGCATTGAATCCAGAGATTGTGACTACCGTTTTTGAACGAGGAGAATCTGGTTATCACTCATTCCGCATCCCTGCTTTACTGACGACTCCTCGGGGAACGCTGCTCGCCTTTGCGGAAGGCCGCAGGAATAATTTAAATGACAGTGGCGACATCGATCTGGTTCTCAAAAGGAGTCAGGATGAGGGTAAAACCTGGTCTGAATTATCGGTGATCTGGACTGATGGCGAAAATACCTGTGGTAACCCGTGCCCGGTAGTGGATCAGACTACGGGCCGTATCTGGTTGCCTTTAACCTGGAATCACGGCAAAGACCATGCAAATCAGATCAAAGACCGGTCAGGCCTGGATACGCGACGCGTTTATATGAGTTATTCTGATGATGACGGCGTCACATGGAAGCAGCCCTATGAGATCACGGGATCGACCAAGAAACCGGAGTGGACGTGGTATGCGACAGGCCCTGGAAATGGCATTCAGTTGACGCAAGGGAAATTTAAAGGGCGGCTGGTTATTCCCTGTGATCATAATGTCTCGCTGCAGGGAAATGTTGTACGTCGGGCGCACGCCATTTTTTCAGACAACCATGGTAAGACCTGGGAATTAAGCGAACCGATCGGAGAAAAAACAAATGAGTGTGCTGTCGTTGAACTGACTGACGGTCGGCTGTTGATGAATATGCGAAGCTATCACGGTGAAAATCGTCGAGCGATCGCTTTTTCCAGTGATGGAGGCATGACCTGGTCTGATGTGAGTCTGGATCAGGCTTTAATCGAGCCTGTCTGCCAGGCCAGTCTGATTCGTGTCCGGTTTCCTGATGTTGAGAAACCGGGACAGATCTTATTCAGTAATCCAGCCAGTAAAAAACGTGAAAAGATGGTCGTGCGACTCAGTGAAGATGATGGAAGAACCTGGACCGCCTCACGGCTGGTAACGCCCGGATCCGCTGCCTATTCCAGTCTCGCCGGAATCGGTGTTGGAAAAGTCGGTTTGCTTTATGAGCGGGACGGCTATCGGACCATAGAATATGTTGCCTTTAAACTCCATTCTTTTCAGCCTGAATTATAGTTGAATGAGATCCCCCATTTAATATTAGAAAACAGATACTCATGGATACACTACAAGATCGCTTTTTGCGTTATGTCAGAATTGATACTCAGTCGGATGAGACGAGTCCTACGTTTCCGAGTACAAAAAAGCAGCTGGTGCTGAGTCGGATGCTGTTTGATGAGTGTGAGCAGCTGGGGTTGGAAGATGTCACAATAAATGAGTACGGAATTGTGATGGCCACGATTCCCTCCACGGTTGAAGCGGATGTCCCGGCGATCGGGTGGGTAGCCCACGTGGATACCTCCCCTGAGTTCTCCGGTACGGACGTGAAACCGATCGTGCACGAAAATTATCATGGAGAAGATCTGGTGCTGCCCGGTGATCCGTCACGTGTATTGCGGGTCAGTGAAGAACCTCGTCTGAAGCAGATGCAGGGGAAAACGGTGATTACCACTGATGGTACGACACTTCTGGGAGCAGACGACAAGTCGGGAGTGGCTGTAATGATGTCCGCCGCCGCGAAGCTGATGGGGGATTCCTCTATCAAACATGGTCCGATTCGACTCTGTTTTACCTGCGATGAAGAGATCGGCCGGGGCATCGAAAAGCTGGATTTAAATGCATTCGGCGTCTGTTGTGCGTACACGTTAGACAGTGATGGCAGTGGCCGCATCGATTCCGAAACGTTTTCTGCAGATCAGGCGGTCATTGTTGTCAAAGGGGTCAATACCCATCCTTCTGTTGGTAAGGGTGTGATGGTGAATGCCAATCGCATTTTATGTGAGTTGATTGCTCAATTACCGACAGAAACCTTAAGTCCGGAAACGACTGAGGGGCGGGAAGGCTTTATCCATCCCTATCATATTGAAGGCAGTGTTTCTGAGGCGTCTGCCCGGCTGATCTTACGTGATTTTGAAACAGAGAAGCTTGCGGAATATGCCGAACTTCTGGAATCACTGGCCGAACCACTTCGCCAGAAAAACCGCAAGGCAGAGATCACGATCAACATACATAAACAGTATCGCAATATGCGTGATGGGCTGCCCAAAGAGCCACGTGCATTGGAGAAGGCAATCGAAGCGACTCGCGCTGCCGGCCTCGAACCCAATCTGAACGTGATCCGTGGAGGGACAGATGGCAGTCTGTTGACTGAAAAAGGATTACCCACCCCCAATCTTTCCAGTGGACAGCACAATCCCCATTCACCGCTGGAATGGACCACTGTGGAAGAAATGCAGCAGGCAGTTGATGTTCTGATACAGCTGGCAATTCTCTGGGGCAAAGAACGTTGAGGTTCCAACTGACGAGTTGAATGAATTTGAGACACGCGCCGCTTTTTTCTGAAGTTGCTCATTCCGGTTCGGGTTGTCCGGGTTACCGGGGTTGGCGAAAATAGAGAAGCATTTCAGCTCCAGCTGCGCGTGTTGTACTAACGAGTTAAGACAACACGCCCTCCCTTAGCAGGATTCTGCCTGATTCGGTTTTCAAATGGTCATTTAAAAATGAACCGATTGCACAGGTCGTAGTGCATCTTCACGAAAACGATTGTTTGACCATCGAATTTTTGTGGCTTATGTTAAACATATCGGCAAGATACTTGTTTAAATAAACGCTGTGCATTTTTTGTGCAGCGCGAACCGGCGACTGTTTACCTGCCTGCTTTTGATGAGCCCTGCTTGTGGCGGCCTTCAGCAACAGGATAATACGTCGGTTATAGAGGGGGAACCATGTTTTCTACTACCAAGACGCGACTTCTTAAGAGATTACATTCGAGTCATTTGTGGGTTTATCTACTGGGCTGTCTGCTGGCAGCAGGATCCAATACCACTGCTGCGGATCCAGGTGAACTTCCCATTGTGATTCCCGTTACGCAGACCCAGTCAATTGCTAAAGGGGAGGAGTATGAACGGAATCGGCAATGGATCAAGGCGATTGAGCATTATGAAGAAGCCTTAAAAGAGTGGCCTGAAAACGACAACATCAAATACGGTTTGCGTCGTGCCAAAATTCACTTTGGCATCGACCGTCGTTACTCGGATGACAGCTTTTCGAAAGTGCTTCTGAATCAATCGCGAAGAGAAGCATTTATCCTCTTCGACGAAATTCTGTCTAAAATTCAATCGCACTTCGTCGATCCGCTCAGTACCACTTCTTTCGTGGCACATGGTACGGAAAGCCTGTATCTGGCTCTGGCCAATGATCAGTTTATTAAAGCTCATCTGAAGGGAGTGCCGCCCGAGAAGATTCGTATGGTGCGTCGTATTCTGAGAGAAAATTACTGGAACAAATCTGTTTCCAGTCATCACGGGGCACATCAACTGATTATCGAAGTCTGCACGATGTCTTATCAGAATCTGGGACTGCGGGATACTGCTGTGATTTCTGAATACATGTTCGGTGGCTGTAATGCCCTGGATGATTACAGCAGCTTTCTGACTCCGGAGCGTCTGGGCGATCTGTACGACAATATCGAAGGTGAATTTGTCGGGATCGGGATCGAAATGAAAGCGGAGATCGGAGAAGGCATGCTGCTGATGAATGTGCTGCCAGACAGCCCTGCCGAAGCGGCCGGGGTCCTGTCGGGAGATCATATTGTTGGCATCGATCAGAATGACTGCCGAAATATGACAACTGACCAGGCAGCGAATCTGCTGCGGGGGACTTCAGGCAGTCAGGTACTACTGGAACTGGAAAGTCCTGGCAGTGACCGGACGCGAACTGCAAGGGTTACCCGTAAAGCAGTCCAGGTGAAAAGTTTTCCCATCGTGAAGATGCTTGATCAGGAAAATGGAATCGCTTACATCAAAATGACCGGTTTTCAGAAAACATCTGCTGCAGAACTGGATGCCGCCCTGCATAAACTTCACGGTGAAGGTATGCGGTCACTGATCTGGGATGTGCGTGGTAATCCAGGCGGGTTACTGTCTGCCGCCGTGGAAGTGCTGGATCGTTTTCTGGAAGAAGGGAAGCTCGTTTCCACAAAAGGACGCGTTTCTGATCAGAACTGGAGCTACACAGCACATCGTCCTGGTACCTGGAAAATTCCGCTGGTATTATTAGTCGATGAAAACAGTGCCAGTGCCAGCGAAATTGTGGCGGGGGCATTAACCGATCATCGTCGTGCGACAGTGGTCGGACGCAAAACCTACGGGAAATGGTCTGTTCAGAGTATTTTCCCGATTCGGGGTTCGACTGGTTTACGCCTGACAACTGCCAAATTCTATTCGCCTCAAGGTAACACTTATGGTAAGATCGGGATCAAACCGACAATCACGGTTGAAAAGGATGAACTGCAGACAGCCATGTATGGTGCGTCAAGAGAGCAGAAACTCGCTGCAGATTCTGATATCAAACGTGGCTTACAAATCCTGCAAAGGCAATATGCTGTAACACCATGATGGATGAACGTGCCGCCTGGCTCACACAGGGAAAAGGGACAACCCCCGAATTACGGTGGTCATTCTCAACAGAAGCTCCATTGCTTGCGCTGGACCTGGCACGGGAAACAGGAGAAATACTGGCCGCCGATGTTTCGGGCGGCCTTTATTTATTAGATCGACAGGGGCAGTTTCTGCATTTGAATCGTGGTGTTAAGGATGTGCAACTGGTCCACTGGAGTGATCGTGGGAAACTGGGAGCTGCGATCTACTCAGACAATAATATCTGTTGCTTTGATCGTGATCTGAACGTCTTGTGGGCGATCTCTTTTTCGGTGGAGTGCCTGGCAATTACGATGGATTCCTACGGCGACTATCTGGCAGTCAGTCTGGCCAGTGGTAAGACCATTCTGATTGACTCGCAGAAAAAGAAAGTCGCCAGTTTTGAAACGATGCGTCCTTTAAGTTATCTCGAATTTCAGGTCTCTGAACCAAGATTGATGGGGGCAGCGGAAAATGGGTTTCTCTGCTGCCATGATCTTGAGGGAAATTGTATCTGGACTGAAAAGCACTGGTCTAATTGTGGAGGAATTTCAATTTCGGGAGATGGCCAGCGGCTCTATCTGGCAGGATTCAATTATGGAATTTTAATTTTTGACCATGATGGTGAATCTGCAGGGACTCTGATTTTTGAAGGGACACCCAAAGTCCTCGCGTGTGATTTTGCAGGAAATCGAATCGTTGCCGCTACGATAGAGCAGGAACTGTACTGGTTAAATCAGGAGGGTAAGCTGATTTGGGGAGGAGTGATTCCTGATGAAGCAGTTGAAGTAGCCTGCGATCCGTTTGGTCAATGGTGTGTTTGTGGTTTGAAATCCGGTCTCGTGCAGTGCCTGGACTGGAGTGATTCGATTTAAAAGCACCCTGTCCCCCGGACACCTGCTGTTGTGATGTGCAGTCCTCATTTTCTTATCGAGTAAGGTCGAAAAGAATGAGGGTCTATTTTGACTCTCTCACGACAACAGCTTATGATATATGTTCTTCTGTCATTCGGGTTTAGGTGGTTCCAAATCAGTTCTTAACAATTTCTGGAAGCGTTCGGACTCAAGTAAGGCGTTTTTTGAATCGTTCGATTCAGACATTTCTGGGGCAGGCAATGGCCAAGCGGAATGAAAATACACCTGAGAGAAAAAAACGCCAGTCTGCGCGCGTACCGAAACTGGAAACGCTGGGCAAATACAAAATTGAAAAAGAAATCGGTGCAGGCGGTATGGGAGCTGTTTTCCTCGCCCGTGACACCAGATTGAACCGACTGGCTGCTCTAAAGATTCTGCCGCGGGATAAAGCGGAAAACCCAGTTCTCGTGAAACGCTTCAAGGCGGAAGGTCAGGCGGCTGCCCATCTCCGCCATGAGAATATTGTTTCAGTTTATGATGCCGGCGAAGAAGACGGTTATCTTTATATCGCGCTGGAATATGTTGAAGGAACAGACCTTCATAACCTGATCAATAAACGAAATCGGATTCCAGTCCGCCGGTCGCTGGAGATCATCACACAGGTGACAGAGGCTCTCTCACATGCTTATCAGCAGGGAATCGTGCATCGTGACATCAAGCCTGCCAATATTCTCATTCGCCTGGATGGCGTTGTTAAGTTGACTGACCTGGGACTGGCCCGTTCCATAGATGATAACACGGAAACGAGTATCACCCGGGCCGGGACGACTGTTGGGACCGTTGATTACATGGCTCCCGAGCAGGCCCGTGACAGTAAGGCGGCAGATATCCGCAGTGATATCTATTCGCTCGGTTGTACCTGGTATCACATGCTGACAGGCCGGGCCCCCTTCTCTGAAGGTAGCCTGACCAATAAACTCGCCGCTCATGCTACCACTCCTCCACCCGATCCGCGGGAACTCAATGATCGAGTGCCGGAAGGGATTGTCGCCATCATTCATCGGATGATGGCCAAACCACAGGCAGATCGCTATCAGACTCCAGCTGAACTTCTGGAAGACTTGAAGAACTCGAATCTGAAACGTTCCAATCTTGGAAACGATGTTCTGGAAGCATTGGCAAATGATGAATCGGATGGAGAGCAACCTACTCTCGAGTCAGACCAGCTACCAGCAGCAGACAGCAGTGATTTTTTGATCAATCAGTTCATGCCCGATTACACCAGCCAGTCTGATGATCAGGATGATGAAGATAAAGAGTCGGAAAATCGGCTGAGCACCAGTTTCGATCTGCAGCAGCTGGCGGGAGAAGTCGAATTCGAATCAGATGTAACAGCACCTGGTCTCAAGCAGCCAGCCAAATCTGCTAAATCTGCCAAACCAGCAAAAAGTAACAGGCAGGTGGAACGCAAACGATCCTCCGCGAAACGTCAGGAGCCACTGGAAGAAGAGGAAGGTTCTGTGATTTCTGATTCGGCAATGAAAACGCGCCAGGCTCCGCGTTCTTCTAAGCAGGATTCATCCTCGACACCACGCAAAGGATCCAGATCTCAAAACCGGGAAAAACAGATTCCGGAAAAAACGGGAGCTCGAAAGAGTCAGGGAGCTTCAGCACGTCCACCGAAAAGATCCTTGAAAACTCAAACTACAACTACGGCGGATGAGCCAGCCGCAAGTAGTCAGATCGCCGTGGATTACAAACAGATTGCCATGCTGGCGGGAGGAGTATTGCTGTTGATTCTCCTGATCTGGTGGGGGATCAATGCTCTGAGCTCATCGGGTGACGGACCACAACAGGGACCTGCCAGTAATCCATTTCTCACGGCAGAGCAGAATCAGCAGCATAATTCTCAGAATCCTACCGATCAGCCAGGGAATGCAGCAGAACCGGTTGAAGACTCACCTCAAGCAGAGGTTGCTGTTACGGATGTGAAATCTGGAATAGATCCATCGAAGCAAAAAGAAGGGGCTGCTGAGTCCTTAAAAAACATGTCTGTCCGGGGGCAGGAAAAAAAACATCTGCCAGACTGGGGACCAGGATTTTCTGCACTCACTGGGCCGAATGCAGGCAAGGTGGACCTTCAATTACCTGTTTTGAAAGTGGCGCGGGGGAAGAACGAATCCGGAGTCTGGGACAGCTTAAACAATGCCCTGAATGAGGTGACATCCAGAGGCGCTGTTATCCGTCTTTATGGTTCTGGTCCTTTTTTACTCAATCCACATCGGTTACAGGATATTTCTCAGTTAATCATCATGGGGGACTCAGGACAGAAGCCGACAATTCTGCTGCAGGCAAAAAATGAAAACGAGAAGCAGCCTGAAGTAAACCTGTTTTCGTTTTCAGCTGGCTTGCTGCGATTTCAGGGGGTCCGCCTGCTGTGTGATGTGTCCGGGCTTTCTGGTTCCGGAGTTTGCAATGTCCTGGAGTTAAATCAGAGTGATCTCACATTTCAGGACAGTTCATTCACGCTGACCGGGACAACAGATAGAACGCTTAGACTGATCAATTCCACGGGAGCACCACGTACAACGACAGGACGACCCGAAGGTGAGTCACGTATCTTTCTGGAAAATTCAGTGATCATGGGGCAGAAACTGGAAGCGGTTCGCGTAGATCAGATTTATGCGGATGTGCTGATCTCTAACTGCTTTATCTCATGCAAAGGGGCACCCTGTCTGGAACTGGACAGTCTGGACCTGGCTCTGGCCCCTGGTCTGATATTGCAGGAACGCAAGGTTCCCCGCACCGCCAGGATATTTTCCAGTACCCTGCTCTCCGACCATACGATATTTTCGTTAACCGGTCCTGAAGAAAAGAAAAAACAGGTTAAGTCTGATCAAGAGGAACTTGCCAGTGGTCAAACTGATATTGTTGTCATCAATTCTGTTTTGATCGGGAATCCCAGGAATAAACAGGCAACAATGATGACTCTCACTAACTGGCCTCAGGATAAACTGAGAAGTCAGAGTGCAAGCCGGTTTGATGAGGTCAAGATGCAACTGGAAAACGCTCTGCTCTGGGGATGGCCCTCGTATCTCCGCTCGACAGAACATGGGAATTCACAAAATGTATTTCAAATCGATTCTCATCGAACCTGGCAGCAAAGCTGGGGAAATCATGTGACTGCTGACATGTTTCAGCCTGATCTTCCTGCAGAAATCGATGAATTGCTGACGCCGGCATTTGTAAAACCCTTATTGGATTTTTCCAAACAGAAAAGTGTTTATGCAATATCAGCAGATGGTGTTACTGCAGGATGTGATCCTGCCAGTCTTGTCTCCCTGACACAGAATGAACAGAAGCGGATCAAAGCCGTACTGGGAAGACCAGATATTGAACAGGAGATCAAGAGCCAGTTCGCCAAGGCAAAAGCCGTGACGTTCGATATGACAAAAGGCAATCTCAGCGATTTTCTCAACGGTCCGGCTATATCCGGACCTACACGGGTGAATGTGAGCGGTCAGGGTGTCTGTTACATGTCACCTGTGACGCTGGAGAATAAACAGATCCAGCTGGTTTTTCAGCACAAGACGGCAGAGAGCCCTCAGGCGGTTGAGTTAAAGTTGCTTCCTTCATCTTCAAAGTCACGTGTGAAGTCAGGGATAGAAGCTTTCTTCAACTTGAAAAACTCAACCCTGGAAGTCTCTGGCGGGGCGTTTCGAGTTTCCCCTGATCGAAAAGGCGTTGTGCCGCGTCATTTTGTGAGATGTCAAAACAGCCGCCTGGGACTGGATCAATGTGCTCTGGCTGCCCTGCTGCCGAATGATAACCGGTTTCAATCTGCAATATATGTTGAAGCCGATTCCACTGGGAAATCAAGCCAGATTCAGATCGACCACTCATATCTGTCAGCCTCAGGTACAATCATTCAATCCGAAGCCAGTCAACTGGACCTGGATGTTCGTAACAGTCTGTTTCTCAGTCAGCAGGATATCTTTGCTCTGCCTGCTAAACAGGGAGTATCAGATGTCATTCGTGTCTCGTTAAGCCAAAGTACGTTTGCTCCACAGGGCTCCGTTTTCGCGATCAAATCAGAATCGGGAAGCAGCAATTCCGGTCGGTCTGCTATTCAGGTCATAGCAGAAGAGTCATTGTTTCTGCCTGCTCCATCAGGCTCAAATGCACGTTCCGATTTATCAAAGACAGCATCGCTGATCTCGGCTCCTCAATCCTCGTCAGGGAACAGAGGAATTGAGTGGTGGGGGAATTCGAACGGTTATATGGTTGAGCGTTTTAATGCTATTAATCGCGCAACAGGCAGTGCTTCGGGAGCCGGAAATGATTTCTCAGCAGACATGAAGAGTCTTTTCGGTGCAGATGCAGATCAGCATGAGCTGACGATGCGTGGAGGGGTGATTTTACAGGATCAGAAACTGCCTCCCGTCATCAAGTTGCAGCCGGTTCATTTTCAACTCCTGCCCACATGCAAGGCGGCCAGCTGGTCCGAATTGAATCAGCCATTGGGCGCTGATCCAGTTGTCTTACAGAAGATCATTGAAGGAAAACAGAACCAGGATAAATCAGGACGCCTCAAACGGGCGTTCTGAGAGTTGTTTGAAACTGTGATTATCAGTTGGCAGCAGGAGGGTGATCTTCATCCAGGCGTGGGACAGACAGCGTGAAACGCGAGCCTTTACCCGCTTCGCTTTCAATGCTGATTTCTCCTCCGTGCTCTCTGATGATTTTCTGGCTGACTGCGAGGCCGATACCGGTTCCTCTGGCCCCTTTGGTTGATTCAAACAGATTGAAAATTTTATTGATCTGATCCTGAGGAATCCCTGGCCCGTTATCCGAAACCATGATCAGGATCTGGTCCGCTTTACGTAGATATGTGGTTTCAAGCAGTACCATGCCATTCTCAGAGCCTTCTACGGCATCGATGGCATTAATTACAATATTCAATATGGCACGATGAATCCCTTCGTGATCGTAAACGGATTCAGGCAGATCTTCAGCCGGTTCACATTTGAGCTGCACACCACATTCTTCAGCACGTGCCTGCATTAATTCAAAGACGTCATTGACAGGGGTATTAATTGAACCAGGTTCGAGCGCCGGCTTGCGCTCAGTGCTGAAGGTGAGCATGTCCATCACCAGGTGATAGATTTTGTTCTGGTTCTTCTCAACAATGTTCCAGCCCTTGCGAACCAGGTCTTCTTCAGATTTATTGAGTCCCATGTCGATCAGATAACTGCCGCCGCGGACCCCCTGTAATATGTTTTTAATATGGTGGCTCAAGGTGGCAATCGTCTGTCCCATTGCCGCAAAGCGTTCTGCCTTCAACATGGCATTCTGGAAGCGATAGTTTTCGATTGCCAGTGCAGATTGTCTTCCGATAGCCACCAGCAGTCGCAGATGCTCTTCGCTGAATTTTTCGACGGCACCATTTTTCAACAGCATCTCGGGATGTGAAGTCGTCGTATCAACATAGATGACCCCCATCAACTCATGCCGCCCCTGCATCGGGACACACATCGCTTCACGAATACCAGCCTGCAGAATACTGCGTCCCCCTTCGAATCGCTGGTCGCGCTGTGCATCTGACGTGCGCACTCCCTGTTTTTTATTAAGCACATAATCCACAATACTGTGAGATACAGGCATGCGCGGGCCCGATTTCTTTTCTTCCCGGCTGCTGTAGATCTGGGGTAATATTTCACCAGTATGCGGATCTGTAATCAGCATGCAGCCCCGGTCTGCGCCGACCGTGTTGATCGTGAGATCAAGAATTCGTTTCAGCAGCTCTTCCTGAGAAATGGTCGGGCTGACGGAAGCTTCGGCGACCCGATACAGAGCCTGCAGGTCGTTTTGAATTTCGTGTTGTTGTACGACTCCTGAAACATCAGCAGTGTCGAGAACGACCGAATCAAACCGGTGGTTGACTTCATGTGTGATACTGGATGGGTTTGAATCTTCGTTGCTGATCAGATCAATTCGCTCTGCCATATAACGGGAATCTTCATCCAGCGACTGACTGGAGAAAAGCAGCAGGCTGCGACCAATCTGGATATGGTCACCATTATTCAGTTTCGATGACTGTATCTGAACTCCATTGAGCATCGTCCCGTTCGAACTGTTTTGATCTGTAATAATGTAGGAGCCATTTTTAAACGAGATCAGAGCATGCTGGCGCGAAGCTTCGGTGTCCAGAATACGGATTTCATTGCGGACTCCCCGCCCTACTCCGGCTGGTTCCGTACCAAGTTTAAAGCGAGTACCCAGATCTACGCCCTGGATGACCAGTAGCGTCGCTTTGGTTACATCATTTCCTGTTAACCGTTTCATATTGCCGTTTCCCAGTCAAAGACTGGATTTCCCCCCCCTGAATTGAGGGTTGCTCTGTCTGCTGAAGTCCATCACGCCTGTTGATGCTGAATCCCTTTTATACTGATTACCTGACTGTATTGCTTCTGAGTTCATACGAAAAACATGGGTTTCGCGTGAATTATGAATTCAGGATGTACTGTTGGGTAACAGCGCCAGAATGCATTCAGGTATTGGATCCCGAGCAACCGGCGATCGACCCGTGTTCAGAGTCATGCGTTATGATACACCAGGGACGATGCAATCTATCTATGATGCATCAGCCCCGCCTGAAATCATACCGCAGGACAGAGCCCTGTTCAAATCCCATCTGAGGATTCAGAGTTGATCCAGCTTAAGAAATATCCAGGCTCAGTCGTTTCCAGGAGACTGTTGCAGCAGACTTTCTATGGAGTCAATCAGTTCTGCGTACTGGAAAGGCTGCATCAGGAAGCGGGTCGTTTGACCGGAACTGGTGCTTTTCGGTTTTCTGACTGAACCTATGACAACTTTGGGGACCTCGTTCCAGCCGGGCTGCGATGTTGTGGACTCATTCAGATCGTCATCATGGACAACAACAATGCTGGGGATTTCACAGGGGCAATCCAGGTCATTTGCATTTCGCTGACGTACCCGATCTACACTGCATCCCTGGGGTTCCAGAATGGCCTTGAGGACCTCTTCTGTTTCATTCAAGCCGTCAAAAACAACAACACGCTGACCGTTTACCACTGTCTGGGTTCCTTCCCATGTGCACTATATCCTATGAAGATGCTCACGCAGGTGATTCTTCATTTCGACAGACGGGAAAGATAGCTCGTTCTATTATTTATGTCAAAATCAGAAGCTGGAGCTGCATTTCAGTTTTTTGAAATATGTAAACTTTACAATGCGATGGTCGGAAGGTCGTTGATAGCTGGGAATTACCAGTTGCCCGGGGCAGGGAAATTCTCGTTGAATATCGGTTCCTGGTTGATGTAATTATCGGTCCGTTTCAGGCTGTCCAGTTGCAGCTGTTTCCGCTCGTTACTCAGATCTTCGTCTGTAATACGATCCCTGATTTCAGCCAGTGGAGCGACGTATTTTGGCTGTTTGACTTTCACATCGGTAGGATAAAAGACACCAGGATCCTTGAGCTTTTCGCGAGTTGAAGCATCTGCCAGAGAGGCATAAGCAGTTTCGGGATAAATCCGCTGGTGATAAGTGCTGCTGAAACCGGCGGGCTGGTGATAATCCGGGATGGTCCGACAGCCAGTCTGTGCGCAGGCTAGAACAGCCAGAACGACAAGAAAGTAGCTGCGGTATGACATAAAACATTCTCCCGATATAAAAAGCGGCCTTCAAAATATGAAGACCGCTTCTTTTATATCGGTGATTCAGCGGCAGGATGTCGAACCAAAATTCAGCAAAAACCGCTTTCTGTCACTTAACCTTTTGCTGCTGCGTAGCGCTTGGCAACTTCATCCCAGTTGATGACGTTGAAAAATGCAGAGATATAGTCAGGACGCTTGTTCTGGTAGTTTAGGTAGTATGCGTGTTCCCAAACGTCAAGGCCCAGAATCGGAGTATGTCCTTCAGAAAGAGGTGTATCCTGGTTGGGAGTGCTTTCCACGACCAGCTTTCCGCCATCGACGGACAACCAGGCCCAGCCACTTCCAAAGCGGGTAGCAGCGGCATTGGAAAACTGTTCTTTGAAGGCATCAAAGCTGCCGAAGGTGGAGTCGATGTCAGCTGCGAGATCGCCGCTGGGAGCACCGCCACCACTGGGAGACATTACGGTCCAGAATAAGCTGTGGTTGGCGTGACCGCCACCATTGTTGCGAATGGCACCACGAATATCTTCGGGGACCGCACTCAGATCACTCATCAAATCTTCGATTGACTTGGCAGCCAGATCGCTATGCCCTTCCAGGGCAGCGTTGGCTTTTGAAATATAAGCCTGATGATGCTTGGTATGATGAATTTCCATTGTCTTTGCATCAATGTGGGGTTCCAGCGCGTCATAAGCATAGGGTAGATCGGGAAGCGAATAAGACATTCGAGTACTCCTTTGTGTTTCCGTGTTATTAGTCCAAGGTGTTGGTGACTTTACGTATATTGCCCGGTGTGTCGAACTCATTGAAATGAGGACAATCTAAGCCTGTGCAAATACATCCTCTTTCTCCATTGTAGAAGATTAAACCATTCTCACAACCAACAGGCCATGAAGTTTTCACAGAGTTCTCGGCGGGCTCTGGTCTTCTGGCAGACAGAATAGTTGACCTCAGGAGGCTGCGGTCTACAATGAGACCATGCTGTCAATTTCGAGGGAAAATTCCTGATTTTCAAGGATCTGCGATATGAACCGGAAAGCGCTGATTGCTTTGCCCGTTTTCAATGAAGAACGCCATGTAGTGGATGTTCTGACCGAAGTCAAAAAGTACGCAGAAGCGATTCTGGTCGTCAATGACGGTTCATCGGATGGAACTGCCGAGATACTGAATACAGTCGCCGGGATTACCGTGATTACTCACCCGGAAAACCAGGGATATGGAGCCGCTTTGAAGAGTGCCTTCGATTATGCTGTTGAACATCAGGATGAGTATGATGTACTGGTGACGATTGACTGTGATGGTCAGCATGAACCCGGCCTGCTGCCCGGTCTGGTTCAACAGATGCGCGATCGCTTTGATAAGGACCCGATTGATATTTTATCCGGGAGTCGCTACCTGAAGTCGTTCAATGGTGACAGTATTCCGCCGGAAGATCGTCGTCAGATCAATGTCGCAGTTACAAATCGGATTAATGAACAGCTTGGTTTCGATATCACGGATGCGTTTTGTGGGCTGAAAGCATATCGCGTAGAGGCTTTGTCGCAATTCAATGTGACAGATCTGGGATACGCCATGCCACTGCAACTCTGGGTGCAGGCAGCAGCGCACGCGATGAAGATTGTTGAATTCGCCGTTCCACTGGTTTACCTGGAGGAAGAACGCAGTTTTGGCGGCTCACTGGATGATGCGATCAAACGAAAAGCCTACTACGATGAAGTTCTCGATCGTGAAATGCAGGCAGCAGGTATGACCTGCTGTGCGTCGGAGAATTGTAACGATCGTACCGATTCTTATAGTGAGTAAAACAGAAGACACAGCTTATAAGGTGGAGAGGGTAATGCATCAGACACTTTCCACTTGAAATCAAATCAAAAGGACTCGACTTTCAGTTAGAGACTGGTCAAACTAAAGCATTCTCGCAGGCACTTCAGCTGTTCACGCATTAACAGCAATAAGCTGACTGCAAGATAACACGCGAAACGGGTATCGAGCGAGCGCTTCCCTCCTGGAAATCTGGTTGTATGCCAGAAGTAACATACATTTGTTTAAAATCAGCACTCCATTAAAGCATTGAAATGTCTTCAGTGACTCCATTTCCCTGTCAGAATCCTGATTCCCGATTTGACACCGGTACTGAATCTGTCCCGGAACCTGAGTGGGTGAAACAGGACCTGCGGGTACCAAGATATGATGATGTTGTGTTTGCCCGCCCTGATCTGTCTCAGATCATAGGTGATGCGGAAGCAAACCGGGATATGTTTCAAGGCTGCTCCCGAGACCGCAGCGGAAAAATCATTTCCAGTTTGAGGTCCTGGGCTCGACGATCTGTACTGGAAGAAGCAGCTCGCTACACCGCTGAACTGACAGGATCTGCGGTGGAACTGCCCGCTGGTCTGGATGAGCAATTACTCTTTATCACAGGTCACCAACCGGCTTTGTATCATCCAGGGGTCTGGATCAAAAATCTGTTGATCGGCAAAGCGGCACAACAGACGGCAGGTCTCAGTTTGAATCTGATTGTTGATAACGACCTGGTCAGTTCAACTGCTGTCAAAGTACCTCAAGGAACTCGATCCAACCCCTGTTTCTCTGATATTTCCTTTGATGATTCCATCAAGAAAAAACCGTGGGAAGAGACATCCATTCAAAATGAGAAATTGTTTCGTACCTTTGCAGATCGAGTCGATGAGGCACTCGCGGTCTGGCCTGATCTTCCCGCTCCCCTGCTCCGAAATATCTGGCCGGCAGCTGTAGCTCACATGCAGAAAACTGACCGGCTTGCGGATTGCCTGGCGGCAGCCCGACATGCGCAGGAGCAGAGATGGGGAATCGAAAATCTGGAACTCCCGATCAGCCGCATGTGTCAGACCGGGCCATTTTTATGGTTTGCCTGTCATCTATTTAAGAACGCCCACGCTTTTCGGTCAACGCATAACGAAGTCCTCAGTGAGTACCGTAAAGTCAATCGAGTGAGGAGTAAAACCCATCCCGTACCGGAATTATCCGAATCAGATGGCTGGATTGAATCCCCTTTCTGGATCTGGAGAACCGGAGAGACACGTCGCCACCAGCTGTTTGTCAAACGGGATCAGGAGCAGATTCAGCTTTCGAATGGAACTGATATTATTGCCTCCCTCCCCATGGGGGAAAAATGTGATCTGTCAGCGGCGATCGAAGTTCTCAAACAACTGCCTGAGCAGGGAATTCGCCTGCGGACCCGCGCATTGACGACGACTCTGTTTGCGAGGTTATTTCTAGGGGACCTGTTTGTGCATGGCATTGGTGGTGCTAAATATGATGAAATGACAGATCGGATCTTTACCCGCTTCTTTCATCTGACTCCGCCTCGTTACCTGACTTTGTCAGCCACCCGCTTTCTGCCTTTCTGCAAGCCGTTTGATGTCCAGCATTGTGACGAGACCTGTCTGCAGCGGATCCAGCGGGATCTGGATTTTAATTCTGATCGGCATCTGACAACAGAACAACTGGCAGGTGCAGCGTCATTAGTGGAGCGAAAGCAGGCTCTGATTCAGGCTCAAAAGGCTGCGGAAAAACACGATGATTCGCTGGCACAGGCCGAACGCCGTCGACGGAACCGTCTGCGATTTCGCGAACTCCGCGAGCTTGATGCAGAACTGTCTGAACTGACGCTTCCACTGCGTGAAAAAATTATTGGTGATCTGGAAGTAGTGCAACAACAGATGCAGGCCAACGCAGTGATTCAGAGCCGAGAGATTTCGTTTGTGCTCTATCCGGAGCAGACGCTCCAGCAATTGTTTGACAAGCTGGATTTCACTTGAACGCAATCCGGTTCCTTCTGATTGTAGACCGATTTATTTTTCGACGCGTGTGATCCGTTCGAACAGAAACTGATGTCGAGAATTAAACAGGCGCCGATATCCCAGCAGAACAGAGATGACAGTTCCCAAAGCCGTTCCCGATGCGATCAGAAACATGATCACAATCTGATACTTAACTGATTCCAGCGGGCTGGCTCCTGCGAGGATCTGCCCTGTCATCAGGCCAGGTAATGACACCAGGCCGACCACCATCATCGAATTGATGATGGGAGTCATTCCCGACCTGACTGCATTCTGCAGTGCTTCCCTGGCGGCTTCATTGCGCGTTGCTCCCAGTGAGAGTCGGAGCTCGACCTCTCCTCTGCGCATCACCAGTTCTTCACTCAACCGGTCCAGGCCCAGCGATATTCCATTTAAGGTATTCCCCAGAATCATACCCAGGAGGGGAATCAGATACTGTGCCGGATTTTCTGACCAGCTGTGCGGAGGGATGATGACCGTTAATGCAAAACCACTCACCAGCCAGGAACTGACAAAAACGGCGATGATGCTGTTCAGCCAGATTCCCGGGAAGCGTCTTGGCGAACGTTGAACGGCGGTCAGGCTGGCAATGAGCGTCATGCTGAACATCAGCAATAGAATGACGGGCCACCAGGACAGTTTAAAGATCCATTCCAGGATCATGCCGATCAGCAGGAGTTGAACCACAGTGCGGATCGAAGCCAGCAAGAGTCGTTTTTCCAGGTTCAGGCTTAACCAGAAAGAAATGAACCCATTGATCATCACCAGTAGTGTTGCCAGAAAGATATTTAGTGGAGTTAAGTCATACATCTGGTCTTCCTGGTCAGAATAGATTGGGGTGGATGGTTCAGTCCGAGGTTCTTTGAAATGGTAGCAGATTCTGCTTCATCAGTTGATACGGAAACCTTAACACAATCTGCATTTACCGGCAATTTGAGAGAAGTGTGAATTCTCCAGACCTTAACTTTCCATTCATCATCAGCGAATAAAAGCTTGGTAAGATCCGCCGCAACAATGAACGATGAGCAAATCATAAAAAAACACAATCAGGGCTGTGACAGCCAGGAAGCGAGCAGCCGAAGTCGCGGAGTAATGTCATTAAGGAGGATGATATGATCGTGTCCCAGAATCAGTCCGCTGCAACAGTCTCTCGTAGTATTCGAACAATCTTTGTCAGCGATGTTCATCTGGGATGTATGCATTCGAGAGCAGAAGAGTTTCTTGAATTTCTCAATTCCCACCACCCTGAGTCTCTCTATCTGGTAGGCGATCTGATTGATGGCTGGAAGCTGCGCAAAAAATGGCGCTGGCCGCAAATCTACAACGAAATCTTTGACCGGGTCGAGGAGCTCAGTCGTAAAGGGACTGAAGTATTTTATACACCTGGAAATCACGATAACTTTTTACGTGATTTCGGGAAGCGGTTTGGTTTTGTTTCACTTTCTGATGAATTCGTGCATCTGACCGCAGATGGACGTCGCTTCCTGATTATCCACGGCGATCAGTTCGATAAGTTTGAAACAGGGGCACAATGGCTGTCGGTGCTGGCATCATTCGCGTACGACATGTTGCTGACCGTCAATACCTTGTTCAACCGTCTCATGCGCCGTCAGGGACAGACAAAGTTTGCCCTCTCCTCTGCTGTGAAATCTCAGGTAAAGCACCTGATGCGGTTTATCAGCGATTACGAGCAGAAACTGGCCGATCATGCCCGACTGAAACGCTGCGAGGGAATCATTTGTGGTCATATTCATGCCCCTAATATTCTGGATATTGGCGGGATTAATTACTGCAATACTGGTGATTGGGTGGAGCACTGCAGCGCCTTGATCGAATACAGTGACGGCGAACTGGAAATCGTGTTTTTTGATCAGGAAATCGAACCTGTCCAGAAACCCGTCCCCCAGGCTCGTTCGGAAAGAATCAGGCAAGAACCCTTTGTGGACGCTGAGGTGCCTGGTCTCATCAGTCGTTTCTGGAAAAAATGTCATCCTCTGAAACTGATCCGCCGCTGATCAGTTTTTTTTAAAGTTTCGCTGGAGCAAAATGATGATTTCTGAAAGAATCAGCAGTAAAAGTTTTCAATTCGTCCATCAGGGTAATCTGGTTTACAATACCTGCTGGGAAGATCCCCGTCTCGATCGGAGTGCACTGAATCTGGGACCGGAAGATGAAGTTCTGGTGATCACATCTGCTGGTTGTAACGCATTGGATTATCTGCTGGATGAGCCACGCCAGGTACATGCCGTGGATGTGAACCCCAAACAGAATGCCCTTCTGGAATTGAAACTATCAGCGATTCGTAATCTGGATTATGAAGCATTTTTTGATCTGTTTGGCCGAGGGTACTCGAAAGACTGGCGGAAACTGTACTCACAGAATCTGCGTGCAGATTTATCTGTGACCGCACAGAAGTACTGGGATCGACATGGAAAGTTTTTTTCCGGTCAAGGGAAACGCTCCAGCTTCTATTTTCGTGGATCTTCCGGGCTGTTTGCCTGGTTTGTGAACTGCTACATCGACCGCATTGCCAAAATTCGTGATGATATCAATTCGCTGCTGGCAGCGCGCGACGTCACCGAACAGAGTTCCATTTATCAGTCCCGAAATCTGAATGAACTGCTCTGGACCAGGATGATCAAATGGTGGATGCGGCGGGACCTGACTTTATCCATGCTGGGAGTCCCCCGTCCGCAACGTACACAGATCGATCAATGTTATGCAGGCGGAATCGTGCAGTTTGTCATTGATCGCATTGAAACGGTATTTACCAGTCGTTCACTGCAGGACAACTATTTCTGGCGCGTTTATCTGACGGGAAGCTACGATCACGATTGTTGTCCCGAATATTTAAAAGCAAATAATTTCGAACGCCTCAAAGCGGGTCTGGTTGATCGGCTGTTCATCAATACGAACACGGTGGAAGGTTTTCTACGACAACACCCCGGAACCATCTCGCGTTATATTCTATTGGATCACATGGACTGGATGGCAGGCGCGCAACCGCAATTATTACAAAGCGAGTGGCAGGCAATCCTCGATAAGGCGGCACCGGAGAGCAGGATCCTCTGGCGGAGTGCGGGTATGCAGGTGGATTTTGTCGATCCGATTCAAGTCCAGCATGATGGAAAAAATCGGGAAGTCGGCGAGTTGTTACAGTACCAGAACCAACTCGCCACAGAATTACACGAACAGGACCGGGTGAATACCTATGGCAGTTTCTATATCGCAGATTTACTCGTCTGACATGTTAAAGCTGCAATCAGCCAGGACGGTTTTCGAGAGAAAGATCGATTCATGAATTACTTGAGTGGACGGTTGAATGATGTCAAAACTGTGTGGCAATTGTTGACCTCCCGCATTGAAGGTCAGACCCATGTGGAAAGACTGAATTCATTTTATCAGGGACAGGCAGCAGGTTACGACCAGTTCCGCAAACGCCTGCTGCATGGTCGCTGTGAACTGTTTGAAAGTCTGGCTGTCCCTGAAAATGGTGTCTGGGTCGATCTGGGGGCCGGGACCGGTGAAAATGCAGAATTGTGGGGGCAACGACTTCAGCAGTTTCAACACGCCTATCTGGTTGATCTCTGTCAGCCTCTGTTGGATGTCTGTTCTCAACGGATTTCAGATCGAGGATGGTCAAATGTGACAGCGGTCTGTGAGGATGCAACCACTTTCACTCCGCCGGAAACGCACGTCGATCTGGTTACCTTCTCCTACTCTCTGACTATGATTCCCGACTGGTTTCAGGCAGTGAATCATGCCTGGGATCTATTGCGCCCCGGTGGCATACTGGGGATTGTTGATTTCTATGTCGCGAGAAAATATCCTCAGCCAAATCTGCAGACGCATGGCTGGTTTCAGCGGAATTTCTGGCCGGTGTGGTTCGCAGGTGACAATGTGTTCTTGAATCCCGATCACCTGCCTTATCTGCTGGATCGCTTTGAGTTGATTTCTCTCAAGGAATCTCAGGGAAGCCTTCCATTTTTACCTCTTCTCAAAGTTCCATTTTATGCACTGATTGCGAAAAAAACAGTTTAAATAATTCCTGCTCTTTCGCAAAATTCAATTCTGCCATTCGCTTCATTACAGGCTTCTGGTCCTCGACATTAATCTGTTATGATTGATCAGGAAATGGGACATGAGTCAATCTGGTATCGGAGAGAAGCAGGATGTTGATCGAAGCACTTCAGAATAAATCGTTATATGATCATCCAGTAGAATCATTTCAACTGCTGGAGACACACATTTCCTGGGTGCTGCTTACCGGACCGTATGCCTATAAGCTCAAGAAACCGGTCGATCTGGGCTTTGTCGATTTTTCCACATTGGAATTGCGTAACAAATACTGTCGCGAAGAACTTCGCCTGAATCGCAGGCTGGCACCCGAGTTGTACCGGGAGGTGATCCCGATTACCGGTACTGAAAAGACACCCGAGTTCAATGGGACAGGTGAGATCATCGATTATGCAGTCCAGATGGTGCAGTTTCCACAGGATCGTCTGTTGAGTGTTGCGATCAGTGAAAACCGTTTAACGGTGGAACATATCAATCAACTGGCAGAAGAGGTTGCTGAATTTCATGCAAAGATTGCGGTTGCCGGTGCAGACCTGGAGTGGGGGACGCCCGAAAAAGTACTTGCCCCCGTAGAAGAAAATTTTCGGCATGTGACTGAGTTGTTTTCTGGAGACGAGACAATCCTGGGGCAACTGGACTTGATTCGTACTGAGAATGAAAGCTGTTTTCAGGAATTATTCACATTGTTCCAGCAGCGCAAGGCGCAAGGGTATATTCGTGAGTGTCACGGCGATATGCATCTGGGAAATATGATTTTGAGTGAACGGGGTGTAACCCTCTTTGATTGCCTGGAGTTCAATGCGGGCCTGCGCTGGGTGGATGTGATGAGTGAAGTCGCTTTTGTCGTCATGGATCTGGAAGATCGAGGCCGCGCTGATTTCGCCATGCAGTTTCTCAATCGTTACCTGGAGCTGACTGGAGATTACGCAGGAGTTCCCCTCCTGCGATTTTATCTGTCTTACCGGGCGATGGTTCGTGCAAAAGTTGCTGCAATCCGATTAAGTCAAGCTAAACTGGCGGATACAGTAGCGAAGCAGGTACGCGACGAATTCCAGTCGTATCTGAAACTTGCGAAAAACTATGTCGTGAATACGGAACCCAGGCTACTGTTGACTCATGGAGTCTCAGGCAGTGGCAAGTCCTATGGCAGCGAACTTATGCTGAAAGGGATGTCTGCGATTCGAATCCGTTCTGATGTCGAACGCAAACGCCTGCAGGGCGAACAGCAGATTCCGGATAGTGAACTCTACTCTGTAGAGACAACCCGACTGGTTTATGAACGGTTGTGCTGTTTGGCAGAGGTCATTATATCGGCCGGCTGGACAGTCATTGTAGATGCTGCAACGCTCAAAGTCTGGCAACGTACTTTATTTTATGACCTGTCAGAAAAACTGCAGATACCGTTTCAACTGGTCGTCTTTTCAGCAAGTCAAGAACAGTTGGAATCTCGGATCAGGGAACGAGAGCGAAATGGAGGTGACCCGTCTGATGCCACACCAGAAATCCTTAAGTTGCAACTGGGCGAATTAGATCCGTTGGATGAAAACGAATTGAAACAGTCAGTCGCCATTCCCGTGGATCAGGAATGGACGACTGAATTGCTGGTTCAACTCGTGCAAGATTCTGGTAATAACCAACAGCGATGAGTTGATTTTTAATAAGAGATCAGGCAGATTCCGCGATCCAGGTTCTTGCTGCATCCAGGTCGTCGATATTGAAATATTTGATTTTTGCTTTTGTAAATGGCTTACAGAAGGTAGCCATCCCTTCTTCCCATTTGCTGTCGCCAACAATCGCCAGACGTGCAATGTCCTTGAAGTGTTTGATGTCAAATTTTGTGTCTTCCCAGAGTGCGCCCATCGTCCAGCCATGGAAATCTTCCAGAACCACCAGCATGTGTAAGGGACCATGTTGTTTAATCAAAGTTTCAATACTGGGTGTGAAATTGTGATAGTCTTCTTTGACCAGTTTCCCAGACAAATTTAATTCCACGTAGTTCTGGTCTGCATGATGTAAAATATCAATTGGCATCGATAGTCTCCTAATTCATTGTGAGAGATTCTCTAACTGGAATCATTCCGGTTTTTCAATCATGGAGCTTACAGTTTCTGTTTGATCTGAAAGCTCTCATTCCATTCTATTATATGGCTATCAGGAATTGAGCACAATTGTTTAAAGGCGCGTTTCTAATCAGAATCACAAATTTAAGCAGATCTTTATTCTGAAGAGAAGAACTCTCAGGATTCAGGATTGACCTGATTCGACACCTGGCCTGCAGGAAATATCATGACCTTATCAGCGAGTCGCTGAGCCTGGCTTCGATCATGTGTGATCCAGACAAACGCCGGAGATTCTGATGAAGTCTCGTGCCACTTGAGAATGATAGATTCGAACTGTTGCGTGGTTTCCGGATCCAGGCCGGATGTCGGTTCATCCAGCAGCAGGATTTCGGGCGACAGAATCAGCGCACGTAATAATGCGACGATTTGACCTTCTCCGCCGGACAGGGACGACGATTTCTTTTTGAGAAAAGATTCGGGTCTGCCAAACGATTTCAGAAAGTTCCGAATGGAATCTGGATTATGGTTCTTCTGCTGATTGACCTGAAACTGAAAAGCAAACTGCAGATTCGATTCCACCGTACCTTCGATTAACACTGGTCTTTGCTGAAGATAGACGACCCGACTGCGATATTCGGGCAGTTGTTTATCCCTGACAGGCTCATTGTGAAACAGGATGCTGCCTTGCTGGATCTCATCCAGCATTGCCAGCGACCGTAGAAATACGGATTTTCCCGATCCTGTCGGACCTGAGATAGCGATGCGGTCCCCTGGAAAAATTTGCAGGGACAAATCTCGATTCAACCAATGACCGTCTGGAGTCTGGCGTCCGATCTGGCGTGCTTCCAGCAGGCAATTTTCTGGAGCCGATGCTTCTGTCATCAGACAAGCTGCTCCATTTCGATCTGTTCAAAAAAAGTCTGTACTCTGGTTTTGGACAAACGGGCCGGTAACAGTTGCGTCAGATTATCAGCTGCCGACGCCATTCCCCAGCGAATCGCATCAGGTACACTGCGTCCCTCGTGAATTCCACAGGCAATTCCTGCAGCCAGGCTGTCTCCGCAACCAATGGGGTTGACGACTTTCGCTTTCGCCGGAGTGAAGCGATAGACCTGTTGTTCGGAAGTCGCCCATAAGGCATCTTTCCCCTGCGAGATCACAACCCAGGTAGCACCTCTCTGATTAATTTCCTGCATCCCTTTAATCATCTGATCAGTGCTGGGGAGGGGGCGCGCCAGGGTCTGTTCCAGTTCTTCCAGGTTGGGTTTTACCAGAAAGGGACTCTGCATTAATGCGGCTTCCAGTTCCGGCCCCCGGGCGTCGAGAATAACCGGGCAGTCTGTATTTGCCAGCAAATCATGATACAGGGTAGCGGGAGCACCCGTCGGTAATGATCCGGTCAGCACAACGACATCCGCGGAAGAGACATAATTGCGGTATTCTTCAGCAAACGCAGACACTTCTTCTGCTGAAACAGCGGTTGCGTTTTCCACCAGTTCGGTAGTCTGCCCCGTTGATCGATCCAGCACTGTCGTGCAGATTCGGGTCGGGCTCTGTTGATCCAGAATACGACAGGGAACCTGAAGTTGTGTCAGGTCCGCTTCGATCAACTCCCTGGTGTATCCTCCAGCTGAAAAAATTGACTCACAGGAAATACCCAGATGACGGACGGCGATCCCTACATTGATCACCTTGCCGGAAGCAGACCAGTGAGCGGACTGACATCGGTTGACTTCGCCGACCTGCAGGGAGTCCACTTCCAGAATCTGCTGCCAGGCCGGGCTCAAGCCGGCTGCAATGATCATAACAAATTGCCTTCTACAGAGATGAGAAATAAATGCAGTGAAATCGGTCTGTCAGGGAACCAGTTCGCCTCGCAGCATAATCTTACCGACCCGTATTCTGGTTCCCTGAAATTTGGCTGACTTCAATTCCTCTTCGGGGTTTTTGAGACGAAATGCCACCGGTTTGCGATCAGGCTGTTCAGCATCAATTTCAACTGTCACGGTATGGATCTGCTGTGAATCCAGGCCGTCTGCCAGCCTCAATGTGGAGATACGATGGTAGGTACAGTAGCTGTCAAACCGCGGAGTAAGTTTCTCATGCGGTTTGCCATCAACGGTTATCTGAACCTGTCCGCCATCAGGACCCAGCAAGTCATACAGGGCGGCCTGGGAACCGCGGAAACGAAAGGTCAGTTTACTCCCCGGGGTATCGGCTTCCCAGATTTGTCCCATCCGTCCCCCAAACCGTTTCTGCAGCACATTGTCCGCCGGCAGTTCTTTCCAGTTTCCACTGAGCATGGAGGCATCCAGGGGAATCATTTTGGCATCAGTCCAGTGACCCGTAACAAAAGGCTGTTTGAGTTTGGAACTGTGATCGATTGGTTGGGAAGTCTTTTCCATCTGTTTGATCGCTTCTGCAATCACTTCGGTATAGACTTCATGCCCCTCGTCAAGTGGATGCACACCATCTTTGGAAAACAGGATGACACCTTTCGCAACCGGGGTCTCGGATGTAAATTTGAGTATGCCCTGCTGTTCGAGTACCGCAATTTTTAAAGCAACGTTAATAGAAGGGATTCCATAATAGTCGGCCAGCAGTTCCATGGCGGAAGCGGCGCGTGGATTTTCGTCTTTGCGCAGATCGTTTTCATAGTTCACCCGAAAAGTATAGACAAAACAGATATCTGTCTGCGGATTGGATTTCCAGATCTGTCGGACGATGCCATCCATCGATTCCCAGATCGCTTCTGGCTGGCGGCCTCCATCGTTTACGGCAAATTCAACGAAGACCAGGTCCGGCTGATGCTGCAGGACGTCATGTTCCAGGCGAAATGCACCCAGATCGCTGCCCGTGCCACCGATGGCAGCGTGGATTTCATGAATTTTTGCTTTGGGAAATGCTGACTGCAGCCACTTGGTTGTTTTTACTCTCCAGCCATTCGCGGCTGTGATTGACCCACCCAGGTAGGCTACGCGGACTTCTTCTCCGGCTTTCAGTTTCTCAAGAGTATTGCCGAGCCCCTGTCGTGGTTTGATCAGTTCCGCTTTCACCGTATGAAATTCAGGAGGATCAGCCTGAACCGGCGCTAGTGCGAACATTGTCAGCAGGGTGAGTACAATCAGATTTATGGACATCGATTTCATATAAATTCTTCTCCGGGAGTGCGAACTGGAAGCTTCCATTTTAACGAACGATGACTCAGATTGAAATGAGACGCCGCGTTCAAAATAAGCTGGGATTATTTGATTCTAGAGTAAGGATTCCAGGATCTGCGTCAGTTCCTCATCCGGGATTTCGCGGGGATTTCCACTCATGCTGTTTCCCCGCGAACTCTGGACCAGCGCGGGGATCTGCAACGGAGAGACACCAACATCGGAAAGCCGGCGAGGGATCTGAATACGGTCATTCAATTTCTGAATCTCAGCAATCAGAGATTCTGCGGCCTGTTCTGCAGAAAGAGCCTGTTCCGGATAAAGGAAGCGGTAGATCTCGGCGTATTCCTGCTGGCGTACTGAGTAATTTGCTTTCAGTGTCGCGGGTAGCATCAACGCACATGCCAGTCCATGAGAAATCTTGCAATGGATCCCCAACGCGGGGGCGATCCCATGAGCCATCCCCAGACCGGAATTGGCTAGAGCGATCCCTGAGAGTAACGCGGCATGTGCCATTGCTTCACGACCTCTGCGGGAATTGCCGTTCTCGACGGCTTCGGGTAATGCAGGAATTGCCAGTTTGAGACCCTGCAGGCAGAGTGCCTGTGGGATAGGTTGTGCACGGCATGAGATATAGCTTTCCAGCAACTGGGTAATGGCGTCCATCCCGGTACGGGCAGTGATTTCCGGGGGAACCGAACAGGCCAATTGAGGATCGCAGAGTACGATATCAGGAATCATCTGCTCGGCACGCAGGCTTTTTTTAAAGGGGGGCGCGTAACTGGAGATGACGGCATTTTTTGTCGCCTCACTGCCGGTTCCCGCGGTAGTAGGAATCGCCATGAGGGGGAGTGGTGCTTCGGTCAACTTCAGACCCCGACCGACTCCCTCCAGGTAGTCTACGACGGTCGCGCTTTGCTGATTGGTGATCATGGCAGAGGTTGCCTTGGCCAGATCGATGCCTGAACCTCCACCGATTCCGATCAGAAAGTCCCCTGCACCGGCTCCCAGGTCCCGCAGTAGCCTGGTCGTCTGGTCCACGTCCATAACTTCGGGTTCGTTGGAGATCGTGCGGATGAATTCACTTTTGATGTTGGCCCGCGACAGCAGTTGGCGTAATTCTTCAATGACTCCCGACGCTTCCAGGGAACGCGAACCGCTGATAATAAATGCCCGTGTCCCCAACGAAGCCGCCAGGTTCCCCGTTTCCTGAAAGCGTCCCCAGCCGAAGTTAATTTGCTGCGGCGCGAAAAAATTATAGTTCATAACGGTCTCTTAATGAAAAAAGGATGCATCCTATGCGGATGCATCCCTGTATGTTGAGATCGGAGTTCGATTATTTCTTTTTCAGTTCGGATTCAATCGCTGTCGTAACTTCTTCTGACTGTGGATTGATCCGAGTCCGGAAACGGGCTGCAATTTGACCATCGCGGCTGATCAGAAACTTTTCAAAGTTCCATTTGACGGGACCTGCTGTTTTGGGGTTCGTCGATTTGGATGTCAAATACTGATAGAGTGCATCAGCATTGTCGCCATTCACATCAATCTTGCTGAACATGTCAAAGGTGACACCGTAGTTTTTGCTGCAGAATTCAGAAATCTGCGAAGCGGAACCTGGTTCCTGAGCACCAAACTGATTACAGGGAAAGCCCAGAACGACCAGTCCCTGATCTTTGTATTTTTCATGCAGAGATTGCAGGTCTTTGTATTGTGGTGTAGCTCCGCATTTACTGGCGGTATTTACGATCAGCAGTACTTTATCTTTGTATTTACTCAGGTCGACCTCTTTCCCTTCCAGTGTCTTTACTGTGTGATTCAACACGGGGGGGACTGATTTTTTATCGGTTTGCCCGGCAAGGCTCATGGAACAGGTCAAAGCCAGCAGGCCAGCCAGCATCGTCAGCGATTTGAGGTTTCTCATCGATCTCTCCAAGGTTAAGGATCCGGGCAAAAATGCTCGACCCGAAATAAATAAAACGAACAAAAATTTGAACCGCATCTTGCGAGAACGTCTCGATCCCTCGACTATAAACATTATTATAGTCAGATCTCAAATAAAAATAATACTATTAGTTCGTCAGAGAATCAATTGTCGGGGAAGGATTTGAGAAGTGAAGTTTAAGTGTTGTACCAGACAGGCGAGGCTGGCAGGCTGGAGAGATCAGGAGAGGCGCCTGGCAAGATTCGCTTTATAATAGAGTGAACGAAACAGGTCCGAGATCGGGAAGCCGTCCATGGTGGACCCTACTTCGATTTCCTGCTCGTTGATCCAGCGGTTTCGCAGATCGTTCTCCAGTGACTTACGGGCAGCTGAGTTCAGTTCCTGAAAATCAAATAATTCGACGATATAATGTTCAGATGAATCATCAGGCGTTGATTTTTCACTGAAAGCCAGATGAGCCAGTGGTTCCTGCGAGAGGATGAAATCCTCAAACGGCACCAGTTCAAAAGTTTTTTCCAGCTCTGAAATCAGGCAATGCTGAAACGTTTCGTAAGGTCGTTTCTTATCACCCGGCAGCATGAATTCCTGTCGTTCATAATTCCAGTGGGCCAACCAGTGTGTTTTCTGATCGACGGAATTCTGAAGCAGGATAAATGAACCTACAAAGTTCCCCATCGTCGATAATGACCTTTCTCGAACATAAATGAATGACTGTCAGTAACAGATCTCAGTAACTAATGGCCCGACTGAAGTTTACCACTGCTGCGGTACAATTTGCTTTGGAATTCCTTGAAAACAGGCACATCAGCTCAGAAATCAGGCTTAATTCCCAAATTCCACGCTATTAGGGGAATCTTCGGTTGACCGAATTCTGAGGGAAATTCAGATTTTACTATCTTTTTACTGTTTCCCATTGCATACAAATAATCTTGTTTGTAGAATTACGCATAAGTACTCACGGATGTAAAATATTTGTATTGTAGTACCTTTACGATCCCCATTTGACCCTACCCCAATTTGACCCGCCCAACGGCAGAACTGGATGAATCGTCACAATGGTTCTGATTCTGCCCAAAACTTTAAAGGCTCGCCCCGTTATGAAAGTTCATCTTATCAGCGATCATCCTGATTTGCCGGACATTGAGATTGGTACGGAAGAACTGCCGGTCGTACTGGGGAGAAGCAACAGCTGTGAATTAAGGATCCTCGATCCGATGCTCAGCAGACATCAATGCGAATTGACGTTCCACAATAATGTGGTTCGGGTCAAAGACCTCGAGTCCACCAATGGTACCATTGTGAACTCCGCTATCGTTCATGAAGCCCCGCTCTACCCGGGGGATATTCTGACCATTGGCATGGCCAATTATGTTGTCAGCTATTACGATGGCGAAGGGCAGGAAAGTTTCGAAGAAAGCTATTTCTCCGAGAACTCGATCTAGTCTGCTGTTTTGCCCTGGCTGTCCTGAGGGATTATATTCATCACCGATTATCACGTGCGCACGCGTGTTGAATCACTGGATTCATTAATTCGCCTGTAATATGGTTCGCCAGGTCATTCTGCGAATTTCTTCTGGAAATCAGGTTTTATGCAATCCGAAGAACTGTTTGATGTCGTCGATGAGCAGGATCAGATTCTGGAACAGCTTCCCCGCTCTGTCGTCCACGCTCGCAAGCTGCTGCATCGGGCGGCGAACGTCTTCGTCTTTAATTCCCAAGGCAAATTACTGCTCCAGTTTCGCTCTGCCACCAAAGACGAGTATCCACACTGCTATACCTCATCTGCCTCCGGGCATCTGAGTGCCGGGGAAGACTATCTCGAATCGGCGCAGCGGGAAATGCAGGAAGAGATTGGCGTCGAGACACCACTCGAATGGCTTGAGAAATTTCCGGGAACTCCGGACAACGCCTTTGAGCATACCGTGCTGTTTCGAACTTTTTCTGACGGACCGTTTACCTTTGATCCTGTGGAAATTGAACGGGGAGAGTTCTTTGAACTCACCCATATTGACCAGATGCTGATAGAAGACGAAATTCAGTTCACTCCCCCGTTTCGACAGCTCTATCGCTGGTATCGTCAGAACTGTTCCGACTGATATCTCTGGAATCGGCTCTGTTTACTCGAGATCTTCCATCCATTGCCCGGCGATAAACAGTATAGCTCCTCCTGAAATCTGCAGCAGAAATCGCAGACTGGAACCGCCAATATGTTCTTGGACCGGTGTCGGTGCAATCATGCCGGCGATAATCAGAGCCGATAATGCTCCCGCCAGATTGAACAGAAGAAATAACTGGTGAGGCCGGAATGCTCTCCCAGGATATGCAAACAGGGAAATGACGAATGCCCACCATTGCAGGCCCCAACTCCACGCTTCAAGGAACATACATTGCAGCAGATGAGTAACTGCCCACTGGAGTGCTGCAAGCCCCTCGGTCAGATTCGTGATCTGCATTCTGCTGAAATACGTCATCTCGGTTGTCACAGGCAGATGTTTCCGATAAAGCAGCCAGGGAGTGACCAACAGTACTGTTGTCAAACCGAACTTGCCCGCATTGAATGCCAGTGACAGCAGTCTGTCGCGGAAGTACAACAGGCAGACAATTGAAATGGCAATCAGGTCAATCAGGAAAAACGCGATCCCTTCGTCTTTGGTAAAGATCGTCATCCCGGCCGATAATCCAGCGATCAGAGGCAGCATTTTGAGAACAGCAGGATCGGGCTCTGCTTTTTGGGCTTCAGTGAGATAACTCCAGAGATACAGTAGTGTGATTGTATGAAAGCAGGCGACGGGACCATCCCCCTGGCCTGATAAAAACCCATATTCCCAGGGAACCATCGAAGGCACGGTTGCCAGCATCAAAGTGAAAATCCAGGCCCGCGCCGGCTGTCGAGTGGTACGCTGCAGAACCCCTTGAAAACAGAGTACCATTCCCAGGTACAGCAGGGGGAACATGATCTTCGACCAGCGATCATTCACTTCTCCCAGCAGCAGATAGAGATGGGTTTCATTCAATGGTATCAATAACGGATATTTCGGGTGATACTGCACAAAGTCAGGATGCAGCAATGCCTCGTTCTGCAAGGTCCCTTCCTGAAACAGTACGATTGATTTAAGCCCGAAAATGGCACGTTCGTCCCAGAAACGTTGCGGTGTCATCAGGGACTGAATCAATGTGGTCAATCCCAGGAATAGTACAATTGCCAGGCATAGCTTTTTGAAATCATCCTCAGCCGAGGAAGCTTCGGTCTCGTTGGAAATCTTTTGCGAGACGCGGAAACGCATGAGCAGGCTTCCTGCCCCCAGAAGCAGTCCTACGCCCATCCAGGACCAGGCCACGATTGAAGTGTAAGCGAAACCGATCCAGCCCCACAGGAAATAAAAGAACGCAGTGGAGCCAAAACCGAAGACCAGCCCCAATCCCAGCAATTCGGTCAGCGAACTCTGTGTTTGAGTAGATCGGAAGATCGGTGTGAGTAGAACCAGGGTTACAGTGAGTCCCATCCCCCAGATTCCTGCTACAGACAGCAGAATCAGTAACAGATCGGTCAAGGAGTCGCCTCCTGTTTCTGCGGGGTAGCGTCGGGCAGGGATTCTGGTTCCTGATATTTTTTCAAACGGACGTTGAAGGACGGTTGATAATCAGGCCCATACTGACTTCGCATGAACTCTAACCAGCGAGTGTCTTCCAGTAAGCGATCATTTTCCAGATAATCTTTCCCCTCGTAGTATTCCAGAATGTAGTCAGGAGAAATCTGTTCCAGATAATCCGTGTCGAGATCGGACAGTCGATACGCTTTCAACTGTCGTTGCTGAAACTCTTTCGGGAGGACAAATTCGCTTTCCGGATGCAGAGGATGAAACAGCTTTCGCGGCAGCAGATAGTATGACAGGAAAAACAGTTTTTGGTCACTCAGCACCAGAATGCGGGCATCGTCTTCCGTTGCTTCTTTCACAAAGCGAATCACATCCCGGTTGGAATCGCTGATGTTAGGCATCATTTCGCTGCCGGCACGGAAGTGGTACCAGGGCCAGTCTTCAATCCGACGGCTGACACCGCCCGCAAAATGGACAAGACCCAGAATGAACCAACTGATTAACAGAACCCGAAACAGGTAGGTTCGCCCGAGTTGTTGCAGTGAGGTTAACTGTTTCAAAGTCTGCCAGCTATGAGTAGCCAGTTGGACCACGCGCGGGTAAAAAATAAAACCTGCGATGGTCAGGATTGCCAGCAGTGGCAGCAGAATTCGCAAAAGCACCGTTAATGCCTGCCCCTGTTCATGGGCGGCAAACTGGGAATATTGATCCGGGTTTGCCCGTTCAATCATCCAGGTCTGAAAATATTCCACCGGCATCAACCAGACATAAACCGTGCCGGGAACCGATATCAATAACATCAGAATCAGGATCAATCGCACCAGACGGGACATGCAGCAGTCTCTAGAGCAAGTACTTTACCGGTTATGGCGAGGACGTTGAAAAGCAAATCCCGAGTCTATGACTCAAGTCGACGATTGTCAAGAAGCGGGAGAAGACATGGCAAACACCAGTGGGAACGATTTGTTCTACCAGATTGAATTCCAGAAAGACGTCAAATATCAGGGGACGGGTTTTGGCTGACATGTTACACTATTCTGCATTGTGAATGCTTTTATCAGAGCTAAGTAGATGAAAAAGCAGGATACCCTCTACATCGATCACGGAATTATTTCCAGTTATTGAGATTCTATTTGTGCGTACGCAAATCAGCAAAGAAAAATCCTTGAAATCGAAAGGCTGGAATTTCCTGATCTGGGGGACTCCCCTGCTCTTTGCAGCAGTGATTCTCGCTCAGACGACCGCGTTTCGGTCTTCCAAGAGCCCAACCTATGATGAAACCTATTTCCTGGGCACCGCTTTAGCCACGGTTCAACAGGGATCACTGGATGAACGGATCAGCGGCGCGGGGGTGGCGCCTGTGCCGATTCTACTCAACTATCTACCGGTCGCGTGGCGGTCTGGTGGCGGTACCCGCAGCGATCTCTGGCAGGGGGAAGTCACCGATCCTCCGTTGATCAACCAGGCTCGATTTCTGACCGCACTCCTGATTGGTGTTCCGATCATGCTGCTGATCTACTGCTGGCTCTATCTGCGTCGAGGTTATGCCGCGGGATTCCTGGGAGCAGCTTTAGTCACCTTTTCTCCCACGATGATTGCGCACTTCTCACTGGCCACTACGGATGCCTGTTTCACATTGACTGCACTGATTGCGTTAGCTGTATTAACCCGCTACTGGAAAATTCCGACGACGCGAAATTTCTGCTGGCTGTCACTGGCTGTTTCTCTCGCGATTTCTACCAAGTATTCAGGCATCTTTCTGTTGCCCTGTACGCTGATCGTGATGACCTTGACTGGCTTAATGCGGCAGGTGCCAATAACCAGGAATATCATCTGGCCTCTTATGAAGCAGGTGGGATGGGGGTTCACTCTGTTCCTGATTCTGCTGATTCCCCTGACCTGGGCATTTCATTTATTCAGCTTTACAGGACCTTTGAAAACCGTTTCCTATGAAGAAACCCCCGACTACTCTGCCTGGGTGCGTGTGCTGGGACGAGGGCCTGTCGCGCAGCAGATTATGGAAGTTTCACACAGCACATTAAAACGCCCTGCACCTTTTGCCGGCGTTCTGTTCCAGTTTCTGCATAATGCGGGAGGCCATGATGCTTACCTGATGGGTGCGGTTTCTGAGCATGGCTGGTGGTATTACTTCCCAGTCGCCTGGAGCCTGAAGAGTACTCCCGTGGAATTGCTGTTCACGTTACTCGCATTCTGCTTAGCCTGCTGTCTGCTGTTTGAGACCTGGCAATCAGTCCGCTATCGCCGTGCTTCAATGCCGACGGTAGACCAGAACCGAATCGGACCGGATGCTGATTCAGAACCGACCAGCCATGCGCCGCTGATCTGGTTGCTGGCAATGGTTGTCTTGTTCGGAATGGCATTGACCAGTCGGTTGAATCTGGGGCAGCGTTATCTACTCACTCTGTATCCGCTCATGTTTCTGTTTACGATCGATCAGATTTGGCGCTGGTTTCAGTTTCGTGCCTGGTTGCTCTACGCCTTCGCCTGTTTATGTATCTGCTTTCAGATTCTCTCAATTACTTCTGTGCAACCGAATTACCTCTCCTACTTTAATGACAGTATCGGCGGACCCGCTGGCGGCCGATTCTATCTGCTCGATTCCAATCTGGACTGGGGACAGGATCTGCCTGCGTTGAAGACTGCTCTGGAACAGCTTCCGTCAGAGAATCGTGACCGGACTCTTCTCTATTATTTTGGGACCGGAGATCCTCAAGCGTACGGAATTTCTACCTACAATCTCAAGCAGAACCTGCCTGAGAATCTGGATGATTGGAAATATCTGGCTTTGTCAGCAAATTATCTGCAGGGACTTTATACAGAGGCAAAAGATCCGTTTGCCGGTTTCCGAACCATCCAGCCTGTGGGACAGGCTGGCTACACGATATACCTGTTTGATCTTGCGACACCCCAGGCCCGTGAAGCAATGCGGCATGCGGTTGATATCTTGCGGGAAATGCAGAAGCAGGAACAGGCATCCGAGTGATCGACAACATGTTCCTGCGCCTGAACCCCGGCTTCAGGTGTGGCGAGGGCTGATCTTCTATGATACAATATCAGCCTCAAGCAACGCGGTAGAGTGTGATTATTCCTGTCTGAAGTATCAACTCGGAGACTGCTGTGAAGAAACTGCGAAAGAAGAGTCTGGTATTCTGGACTGGCATGTTGCTCCTGCTGCTGTACCCCGTCAGCTCACTGCCAGCCAGGGAAATCGATTTCAACCGTGACGTGCGTCCCATTCTCTCAGATCTTTGCTTTCAGTGTCATGGGCCCGATTCCTCTCAACGCAAAGCCGACCTGCGCCTTGATCAGCAGGCTGGTTTATTGGGAAACTCAGATGTACCGGCTGTTGTGATTCCTGGAAAAGCGGATGAAAGTGAACTGTTCTCGCGTCTGATTACTAGCGACCCTGATTTGCAGATGCCCCCTGCCTCGTCCGAAAAACAGATTACCAGAGACCAGATTGCCACCATTCAACAGTGGATCATTGAAGGGGCACGTTGGCAGAAACACTGGGCATTTATCCCGCCGATTAGACCAGAAATTCCTGCCGTCAAACTGAAAGACTGGGTGAAAAATCCGATTGATGCATTCGTTCTGGCACGTCTGGAACAGGAAGGCCTCGCTCCTGCTCCCCAGGCAGATCGTTCGACTATGATTCGCCGTCTGAGCCTCGACCTGACCGGCTTGCCACCCACCCTGGCTGAGCAGGACGCATTTTTTCAGGATCACTCCCCGACTGCTTATCAGTCTCAGGTGCAGCGGTTATTGAGTTCTCCCCATTACGGCGAACGCATGGCGATGGAATGGCTGGATGCCTCCCGCTATGCGGATACAAGCGGTTATCAGACGGACGGCGAACGGCATATGTGGCGCTGGCGTGAATGGGTGATTGATGCCTTCAACAGGAACAAGCCATTTAATGAATTCACCATCGAACAACTGGCCGGTGATCTGCTCCCCGCACCAAGCCTTAATCAAAAAATTGCCACCGGTTTCAATCGCAATCATCGCTCGAATTCTGAAGGCGGTATCATCTTTGAAGAGTATCTGCTGGAGTACGCCGTCGATCGAGTGGAAACGACGGGAACGGTCTGGCTGGGACTTACCGTTGGTTGTGCCCGCTGTCACGAACACAAATATGATCCGATTTCTCAGAAAGAATTCTACCAGCTGATTGCCTTTTTTAATAATATTCCCGAGCGTGGTCGCGCAATCAAATATGGCAATGCAATCCCGTTTGTCAAAGCTCCCACTCAAACGCAGCAGCAGAAGCTGAAAGAGCTGGACCAGGAAATACAGGAGTTGGAGCAGACGTTAACAGCGGCAGTACCAGAACTGAAGCGGCTCCAGAATTCATGGGAGCAACAACAGCCTGCCGCCAACCTCAAATTATCATTTCCCGAGAAACACCTGGCTTATCACATCAGTTTTGATGGCGAGATCAAGCTTCAGGTCATTGGTAAACAGGCAGCGGATTTTTATGCAGCAAAGACAAACGCTTCCAGCGATCTGTCCAGCAAAAAGCAGGCAGCAGCTTCAATACCTCCGGAATTTAAACCGGGGATCGATGGTCAGGCACTGACTTTCAATGGTCAGCAGCAATATGGGACAATGCAGAAGCCGGTTTTAAGCGACAAAGATCCTTTCTCACTCGTCTTCTGGGTGAAACCAGACCAGCGCTCCGGCACACTGCTGGCGTCGCTGACACCCGCTCAGGAAGAAAGTGGTTTTCAGATTGCTTTAGATGAAGGACATCTGAAAATCAATATGGGCCCCCGTTGGCTGGATGATGCGATTCGACTGAGGTCAACGCGAAAACTGAGTCAGCACCGCTGGTCGCAGATCGTATTGACCTACGCCGGCAATTCTCAGGCTGAGGACTTTCAACTGTATGTTAACGGGGTTCTCTGGGACCTTGAAGTTCAGTTGAATATTCTCACCGGAGGATTTTCTTTTCCCTCACCGATTCACTTTGGTGCAGAACACGATCACGATTATTTCGAGGGAATGCTGGACGATCTGAAAATCTATCGGACGCGCCTTTCACAGGAATGGGTGACGTTGAATCTCGTCAGGGAACCTGTACAGCAACTGCTGCAGATTCCTGCTAAAGATCGTTCCCCTGCAGAGCATTTAAAGATACAACGCTACTTTCTGGCTTTTCAGGCCCCGGCCGTCTATCGCACTGCATTTCTCAATCTGCAGGCACTCAAAGAAGATCGCGAGTCGTATTTTCGCAGCCTGCCCACCAGTATGATTATGCAGGATCGAAAGCAACCTCAACCAACGTTCGTGCTGATGCGGGGGGAATACGATAAGCCGGGCGAACAGGTTTCGCCTGACATCCCCTCCAGCCTGGGAGCATTTTCCGATCATCAACCACGCAATCGGCTGGGATTGGCCCGCTGGCTTGTGGATCCACAAAACCCGTTAACCGCGCGAGTGATCGTTAACCGTTACTGGCAGATGTACTTCGGGAATGGTCTGGTGAAAACCACCGAAGATTTCGGTTCACAGGGATCGTGGCCCACGCATCCCGAACTGCTTGACTGGCTGGCGACGGAATTCATTCGTTCCGGCTGGGACGTCAAGTACCTGCAGCAGTTAATTGTCACTTCCGCCACCTATCAGCAGTCATCGCATGTGACAGCAGAAAAACAACAGGTTGACCCGGAAAACCAGCTGCTGGCCCGTGCTTCGCGGCTTCGCCTGCCAGCTGAACTGATTCGAGATCAGGCCTTGTTTACATCCGGTCTGTTGAATGCGGAAATCGGAGGGCCTTCCGTAAAACCATATCAGCCTGCAGGTGTCTGGAAAGAAATCGCCAGTCAGCAGTATGAGCCAGATACCGGAAAAGATCTGTACCGTCGCAGCATGTACACATTTTGGAAACGTACAGTCACTCCCCCCGCGATGGCCACATTCGATGCCCCTTCGCGCGAAACCTGTATTGTCAAACGTCCGCGAACCAATACACCTCTGCAGGCGCTGGCCCTGTTGAATGATATTACCTATGTCGAAGCCGCCCGCAAGCTGGCTGAACGCATGCTTGAGCAACGTGAATCATCTGCTACCGCGCGTATCCAGTACGCCATGCGCCTGGTCCTCGCCCGCGAAGCCGATGAGCGTGAATTACCACTGTTGTTGAACGCTCTGAAACGCAATCAGAAACGCTTTGAGAAAGATCCCCGGGCGGCGCAGCAACTCATCTCAGTCGGCGAGTCACGCCAGAAAAAACAACATGACGCAGCAGAACTCGCTGCCTGTACCATCGTCGCCAGTCTGATTCTCAACCTCGATGAATCGATTAATCGGGAATAGCTCATGCAGAACTTCACAGACGAATTGACACTGACCCTCAATCGGCGTGCCTTTCTTCGCAGAAACACAGCCGGTATCGGTATGGCTGCACTCACCTCATTGCTGCAGGAATCGCAAGCCTCAGAAAAACCGTCTACGCCCACCGGTGGCCTGCACTTTCCCGCTAAAGCTAAACGGATCATCTATCTCAGTCAGTCAGGGGCTCCCTCGCAACTGGATCTGTTCGATTATAAACCGGGACTCAAGAAGTTTCATAAAACCGAACTCCCCGATTCCATCCGCCGCGGACAGCGACTGACCGGTATGACCTCTGGCCAGAAAAGTTTTCCCATCGCTGCCTCGATGTATCAGTTCGCCCAACACGGCGACAGCGGAACATGGATGAGCGAACTTCTGCCACATACTGCAAAAATTGCCGACGATCTCTGCGTCGTCAAATCCCTGTATACCGAAGCCATCAATCACGATCCTGCGATCACTTTTCTGCAGACCGGCAGCATCCAGGCCGGCCGCCCCAGTATGGGCAGCTGGATCTCTTACGGCCTGGGTAGCGAAAACAAGGATCTTCCCACATTCGTAGCCCTCACTTCGGGAGCCGGCGGTCAGCCGCTCTACGACCGTCTGTGGGGCAGCGGCTTTCTGCCGACGCGGCATCAGGGAGTCAAGTTCCGCCGCTCCAGCGATCCGGTCCTCTTCCTCTCCAATCCGCCCGGCATTGATCAACAGACTCGTCGAGACATGCTCGATGACCTGGGCGAACTCAATCGTCTTTCGCTGCAGCAGAAAGGAGATCCCGAAATTGCCACTCGCATCTCGCAGTACGAACTTGCGTTTCGTATGCAGACTTCCATCCCCGAACTGGCGGATCTGTCAGAGGAGACTTCCGCAACATTTGAATTATACGGCGAACAGGCGAAACAGCCGGGCACCTATGCCGCCAACTGTCTGTTAGCCCGACGTCTGGCAGAACGAGGCGTCCGCTTCATTCAACTCTATCATCGAGGCTGGGACCATCATCTCAACCTGCCCACAAAAATCAGGCAGCTCACGGGGGAAACCGATCAGGCGACGGCCGCCCTGATTCTCGATCTGAAACAGCGGGGCATGCTGGATGACACACTCGTTGTCTGGGCGGGTGAATTTGGTCGCACCGTCTATTGTCAGGGAACATTGACGGCCACCAATTACGGTCGTGATCATCATCCCCGTTGCTTCACCGTCTGGGCAGCCGGAGGCGGAATGAAACCGGGCATGACATTCGGTCAGACCGATGACTTCAGTTATAACATCACTGAGAACCCCCTGCCCGTGCATGATCTGAATGCCACAATTCTGCACTGCCTGGGCATCGATCATAAAAAGCTGACTTACAAATTCCAGGGGCGGGATTACCGTCTGACTGACGTGCATGGAAATGTTATACAGCAATTGTTGAGTTAATCTCCTTCGAGAGAATATCTCTATGGGATATCGCATCTCTTGTTCTGTGATATCTGGTCCAGTTCCCCCCTCCCTGAAAGCAGCCTGATCTCGCCTTCAGGATCAGTTAAGCCAAAGTCTGCTTTACAGTATTGTCGCAGTTGAGTTAATATCCCGTTGGGTGCCCGTTTTCTGGAAACTCCAGGGAACTTTCAAAGCACGCAGTTCGTCCTGCTGATAGAACGTCGACAATCTGATGTCATGCAGGCTGTTTTTCATGGAAATCAGAAACAGGGAGTACTTCCAATGCAACGCTGGTCCTTTCCACCGATGGTAATCCTGTCGCTCTGCTGTCTGTTTGTCAGCAATCTGCAAAGTGCCGTGGAAGCAGAGAAGCCCCTTTCAGAATCTGACTCCGATATTAATGAAATGCTGACAAGAATCGAACAGCTGGAACAACGCGTCAGGGATCTGGAACAGAAACCGACTCCCTTCCGGTTCCCGGTAACACAAATGCCCTCTCCACCTCGCCTGCTTCTGACTCCGCCTGGTGCCGCAAAAGTGATCCCGGCGTTGCCGCAGCAACCCACGCATCCCCAAAACTGGAAACGCAACCAGATCAATGGGATCGACTATTATATCGTTCCGCTGAGCCAGTCGGATCGAACCCCAGTCCGCTGAATTGGAATATAGGAATCTGGTATTGAAGTTTGCTGGATAATGCCTCAATGAAATCACGCTATCCGTTTCTCACTACATTGGTGGTGTTGATTATTTTATTTGGCTCTTTCGCCGGGTCCGGTAGTTATGCCTGGATCTACTTGCACGCCGATCAATATCCTACACCGGCAGATCTTGCAGATCGGCTCGCTTGGGCGCAGCGGATAGAATATATTTCCCAATGGTGCCTCGCTATTGGCTTCATCGGTCTGGCGCTTCTGATCATTGTTGACAAATGTTTGCGAAAAGATCGCTGACATTATTCATCAGCTGGCTTGAGCATTCGCGGCTCTCTCATTACAGTCAAGCCGTCCTTTTGAGAGACCTCTTATTTCCGCTTTCCAACAGAATATGCTTCCATGGATCCGACTCCGATTGAACTCAAAAAACTCGAAGGCGAAAACGCCCTGCTCATCGGCTGGGATGACGGTCAGCGCAGACGCTATACTTACGGAGAACTCCGCAAAGCCTGTCCCTGCGTCACCTGTCGTAACGAAAAAAAACAGGCAGCCGCCGACCCGGTTAAACTCCCGATCCTCACCCCCCTGGAAGCCCGGCCCGTCCAGGTCGACAAGATGAGCCTCGCCGGCAATTACGCCTACCGCATCACCTTCAGCGACGGCCACAACACCGGGCTGTTTACCTTCGAACACCTCCGCGGACTGGGTGAAATCGTTGAGTAAACTCATCAGTCTGACTTCAGCTTCCGCCAGACAAGTGTTGATAGATCCAGCTCGTATTCACTTTGATTAGTTACCAGATCCAGCTCTTCATCTTCGTTCAAAATGCTCAATTTTCCCGCTTCCACTCGAATCGTATTCTTCGTCGGCTCATAACGGGCACGATGATTTGAAATCCACCCCGGCATCTCCCCTGAAGTTTTCACCGCTTCGATTTTCCACGAGTCCGTATGCAACCGGTAAACGGGAGTAAATCCCGGCTTTCGCTGTTCAGGATACCCCGCGCCGCCGATCAGATAAATCGTGTCTTCTACCAGTGTCGCAGTGTGAAAATCAGTGGGCGGGAAAACGTCTTTTGGATATCCCAGAATCTGAAAACTCCCTTTGCCATCATAAATCACGACATCGTTGTAAATATAAAAATCCGGGTCGTAATAGTCTTCATGCTCGCCGCCCACCTGCACATAGCGTCCCTCTTTTACAGGGGTCAGCGAAGAACCGAAACGATCAGCACACCACACAACCCCCGGATTTTCAAATGCGGTTCCATCCTGGAAGTGCTCTCGCGCCTGGTAGGCGTTACCGCCGATTTGAATCATGTCTGACCAGAACGGGTTGTCCATCCGCTCCGGATTTGCCGTTCCAAATCGCGGCGATTTGTACTTGAGATACTCAGCAGGAGTTGCCTGGAACATGGCTTGATCATCCAGCTTCAGCAGCAGGCGTTTCATTTCAGGTGACGCCAGGCTCAGATCATCGCCGGCATCCAGAAACAGCTTTAAAACCTCGACACTGTAAACACCAACAATCGCAGGCTCCACCGTCGGGTTCTGTCCCATTTCCGCCATCAGGGCTTTCGTCTCTTCGAACGACTCAAGCCACTCTTCCTCCGACATCTCTCCTTTAAGTTCTTCCGGCATATTAATCTTGATGAAATCGAAGGTATCCTCACCAAAGTCAATTTTCTTCAGTGGGTATTTGGGATGATAGCCCCGGTTCACGCCCCTCGCCAGCAACTCCTGCACACCCGCTGCAAAGTCCTCGCTCACTGCATAATCAAGGGCCGTCGCGTTATGATCGTCGGTCAGTTCAGGGTCCGCCCCCCGGGCCAGCAGTAATTGCATCTTCTCCAGATCTTTGGCTTCTAATGCAATCATTAAAGCGTTCATTCCATTTTCACCCGCTGCATTGACGTCAATCCCCGACTCTAATCTCTGCTGCAGTTCAGCCAGGGTCCCCGCTTTAACCACTTGATGAAATCGCTTGATCTCCGGCTTCACTTCTCTTTTCGATTTCTGATCCATATGTGCCTCCTCATTTCCTTTCCCACATCCCACCAGACTGAGCAGAAGGAACGACACAAACCAGATGATTCCTGTTCGGAGAAAAATGATTTGTAAGTACAGCATGAAATTTTAAACCCAAAACAGGGTGTCGTTGGAGGGAACAGAACAAAAGTCATTCCATATGCGTATCATATCAGAATTCCTCAACAGATAAATCGATTCAGCAAATTCATCAATTCACTGCCGAAATCCCACTACTCAAAGTTCCTCTTGACGCCCCCACGGCGCTGGAGAAACTGCATCGCTAAGCGTCGCGCGCATAGCACGTTTTTTCGCATACGACAGATCCGTGCTCCTGTTGAAATCAGCATTATAAAAGTCCCTCGTTTCAAGCAGATTTGCCGGCAGCAGCCAACGCCACTAAGCGGAAAACGGTCTTTTCTGTCCCCGTTTTGTCCCGCTTTCCACCACTTTTGCGACGAAACCCCCGCACTCCTGCACCTGATCCAGGTCATCCTCGCGCACATCGTCTTGACTCCTCTCTGCCCTTCTCCATAATCCACTTCAATCAGAACGTGAATGAAAAAATTTGGTCTCCGTTACCAGGTTTTAAACAAACACAGGCCAAACCAATCTTAGCGGATATCACTCATTTCAGAGGAGGTGAATCTCCCGAACGCATGCTCTTTGAGCAGTATCAGAGGTGACCGTTTTGTGACGATCATATATCCTGCAAATCTTCGTGTCTTTTTCGTGTTTTCGTGGTAGCAAATAAAAAAACATTTCTTCGTATCTCTGAAAGACAATGCCTATCAATTCGTATAAACTGGAATCAGGAGAGATTACAAGTCCCACTCGAAAGCAATCGGATGCCGATTCACGCTAACATCTCGTTCCTTCGCATCATCGTGTTCTGCGGTCTGCTGGCGCTGCTCTGTACCGTGTCCGCCTGCGATAAACTGGAATCGCCCATCAAGCGCAAGGTTTATCCCGAGTCCAACCTGAACCTGCGAGAGCTGATCCATGACGCTGTGGAAAAGGACCCGGCCGCACTGGAAGAGCTGGGATACGAATTCTCACAAGGCGGCTGCCCCGTCGGTTATCTCATTGAACTGGCACGGATCTCTCAGGACAAAACGGTCCCCGCAGCAGAGCGTCGTCTGGCGCTGGACTATCTGGCTTCGTCGTTTGAAAGGCTGCGATTTCAAAATCTGCAGTGGGACTGTATCGGTCAATTGGAAGAGTTAAGTCAGATCCTGGCCCCCGGCAAAGTCCTGCCCGAGAATCGAGATCTGTTGGATCAGGTCTGGGTGAAATTACACACCAGAGAAGCCTGGGCAGCGTACATTGAGAAGTCGGCTGAAGAGCAGGATAAGATGCAGGAAGAAGCTATGGAAGGCTCAGAGCATGTCGTGACGCTTTTGGGAGACGTTCGCTGGACACAGGGGAACTATGATCTCGCTCCCGTGAGCCAGATGACGCCGGATCAGCTTAAACATTCAATCAATCCATTTCAATTTGAAGTTCGCAGCGAGTTCCTTTCCCAGGCCCTGCTCCGCACGCTGGTTACTGCCTGCCGGAATGAAACGGACAAAGACCGGAAACTGTTTTTACTGGGAGGCCTGGCTGCAACTCGTACTGATATCGCTTATCAGGAACTGCGGTATTACCGCGCAGAGACAGACGATCCGGAAATTATTGACTGGATCGACAGCTTGTACAGTGACTACTACCTCCACCAGGGACTGGTGTTTGGTATCAGTATCCGCTTCCTTGATAAATTTATGACATTCGAGAACGTAACACCTGAGCAGCAGGCCCCTATCTGCAAGATTTATACCAACTATTTTCAGGAAACGGTGCCGACGGATCCAGTCGAATTCGAAATCTGGTGGTCGAAGAAATGGGGACAGATCGATATCGCCGCGTTCACGGCTGCCACAATCGAACTGGCTGCCAGAGATGAAGACACATTTGCAACGATCAGTGAGTTGATGTTAAATAACAATCACTTTTTCAATCAACCGGCTGTGACGGAGGCTTATCTCAAGTTGTACGAGTCAGAGAATATTTATGCTCGAGTGAGTGCTGCCCGTATTTTATGTCAGCTGGGTGACTTCCGCGGCGTTCCTTTTCTCATCGATGTTGCCTGTGATCAGATCGATCAGCCCGTCAACCTGTATACCCCGCACGCTCGCGGCCGGGCTTTATTTACGCTGATCGAACTCGCCGGCGACAACTATTTCCGCAACCACGCCCGCTGGACCCGCTGGTGGAATGAAAATCAGGCAGCCGCCAGAGCCGCCCACCAGCCAGGCTGGTATCAACCGCGGTAAGCGGAAACCGGACTGGGTTTTGAACTGGAGTTGATTTGACGATCACTGGAAATTCTGAACGATAAAATTTAGGGGCAGAGATGAGTTATTCGGTTCACAAGCAGGAATATGAGAATGTGATTTCCCTGTCGACATTCGATCGCTATCAGTACTTCTTAAATAAAGTCGCAGACTGGGAAGAAGTCTGGTCCGTTGGTGAAGGTGACGGCTGGCGCCTGATGCAGGATTCGACTGTCACACTCTGTGTCCCGGTCTGGCCGGCCCGGGCTTTTGCGGAAGCCTGTTGTCAGGGGCTCTGGTCTGCAGATACACCCAAAGCCATTTCTCTTTCCGACTGGATGACCAGATGGCTGCCTGGTATCGGGACTGATGGCAGAAAGGTCGCGGTGTTCCCGCTTGCTACCGATCAGGGAATGCTTCTGGACAGTGATCAACTCAACCAGGACTTGCAGGAAGTATTAGAGCAGTTTGAATAAGCCACGCTTGATTTCTTCTCAGCCATCTTCCCGGCAGTTTTTTGTGCCCTTTCGCATTTTTCGTGGTAGCTGAAATTCTGCTGTATCACACGTCGCAATACTTGTGTTAAAAAACTGTGAGCCTGTCTCACCCGGTATTGAGAAGTAGATCGTTTTGTTGTGTAATAGATACGGTATCAAAAACGTCGCGGAGTTTTGCCGCACAGGTCAAGCGGGAAGTAATCTTCCCTACGTTGGCGAAAGTGAGACCGCCTTGCTATACGAAATTCGGGAAGAAGACGGCTGGTTCAAACTGTTTCTCAATAAGAAAAACGGGTTGAAATTCAAAAAGGCGTTTTCCGAACGGCGCTCTGCCGAATGGTTTGTGAAACGATATCTGACACACTGCTGTCTGGTCTGTCTGGAGCAGAACCGCGTCTACAAAACCGTGGGTTCAGGCGGCTTGTACGGTGGCGGATCCATGCATGGCCGAGGCTGTAACGGGGTTCCCCACTATGGCAGACCACCAGCCGAGACCATCGTCGCCTGTCCTGAATGCCGGGCAAAACATCAGGTGTCCTACAATCAGAAGATCTCAATCAGGCCGATGGTGCTGGAACTGATTCCGGAATGATCACGGCCCTTTTTGTCGCCGTCTCTCCAGGTGCCGAGTCGAACTACCGGACTGCTGCAGTAACTGCGGCAGACGGAACGGGAGGAATATAGAGTCGGATCGAAATGGGAATCAGGCTGCCAGCGGGGGTTTCCAGATCTGCCAGTTCAATGCTGTCAGAGGTCTGAACGATGTTATCCGGCGTTCTCAGCTTCACGCGACCGTAAGGTAGCGGCCCGGTTTCAGTAATCGCTTTATAAGAAGTGCACGAAGCCGACCCGCCCGTTTTGTCATTTTGGGAAGTCGTTGTGAAAATGAGGCCGTACCCTGTTTCGTCCCCTTCCAGTTTTAACTTATCTGAGACTTCCAGACTGATCAGCATCCGAACATGATTGTGACGAACAGCAGGGGAATCATTCGGATCACCATAAGTGCCATATTTCTTCTGACCAAAATAAAGTGACACCGCATTGATTTGACTGTGAGTAATCTCGAACTCAATTCTGGTATCAGAAGCAGAACGCAACTGGACGACCTGCGCAGTCTCAGCCTGGGAATCGTCGCTGTGAAAACTGCAACTGCTGAAACAGAGCAGCATTAACAGTATCCCGCCAACCGCAGGCAAGCGTGGTTCAATCTCTCGCATCCCATCTTCCCGCATAGAACAATCCAGTTTTAAAGGAACGCCGCACATCTGCAACCAGCGACCGTGAACGCCGGAGCCTTTTGAAGCAGGAGCAGGCGACTGAACCATTACGATACTCTGCCCCGCCATGCGAAGCAAACGATTTCTCTCGAATCAGCACAGTGTCCTCTGCAGAGGAGACGTGTTCGGCCAGAGTGTTTTTCGACCGTTTTCGTGTGATTCGTGGCAGCAATAAAATCATGAATTCTCTGTACTTCCGTTAAGTGCTGCTTGAAATCCGATTTAGAGATGGGTATTTATGATACAGGTGTCAATCCCGTGAGCGGGCCTTTAATCAACACGGAGAAGCACACATGGCAGCATCCGGCTGGCTTTATTATTGTACGTATACAGACGATGTGAATATCAGTCTGCAGCAACTGCGTCAAACCGTGTTTGACCGCCGCGAGTTCACGCTGCCCGGCGACGTGATTGACGGGACCGACGCTGCCACCCTGGCGAAGTCCGCGCCGCCGACCAGTGATCTGCAGAAACTGCTCAAGATCAGCCAGGAACTGGACCAGGCACTCAAAGGGCTGGGCTTTGATACTGCTGACTCCGAGCAGCAGACCCGCGATGTCGGCAGGCTGCTCGAACAGGTCGACAAGAAAGGCTTCGTCTTCTCCGCCCGGGAAGCCCTGGAAAGCAGCAGCACCCCTCCCGCCACGATTGACGAACTGCTCGCACAGTGCGCGGAAGCCGGCACGCATTCGATCCTCGACATCCAGCACATCTCCCCCACCCCGCAATCAGGCGCCGCGACCGCTCTCAGCGACGACCAGCTCCAGACCCTCTTCGGCACCACCCAACCCACCAGAGACATGATCCAGTCAGCCGAGCAGTCCGGCAAATTGCACGCTCACTGCGAGCGCTGGAGGGTTGTCTTTCTAACCGTGTATGAAGCAGGCCAGCCAGTAGAATATGTGTTTGTGGGCGTCAGCGGGGATTAGGTTACGGCAAACTATCAAGCTCGATTCTCAATCTTCTCACGTAATCGAGTGGCACTGTTGGCTCGCCAACAGTGATGAGAGTTGACGCTTAAGGTAAGAGAGAATTTGATTTAGAAGCTATTTCGAATCGAACAGACTGGCGATGCGGATGAATCTGAGTTGATCTGACAGATCAAAGGAATTTGCGGGTAATTTTTAATAGCCTCGATTAGATATAACGGGTGGAAGCGGTCCCCCAGTTTTCACTGTTGGCAAGTATTTAGACCGGACACAAGCCAACAGTGCCACCCCGTCCTCCCTCATCTGGTACCGTTTGTTTGCGATCTCATATATTCGAGGCCTTGTTTTGCCTGCTTGAGTTCGGGATCGATGCGCAGGGCCTCTTCAAAATGAAATTTCGCCTGGCTGAAATTCTGCTGGAACAGATAAATCACGCCTAGATTATTATGGGCGGAAGCATGTCGCGGATTGATCGAGAGGGCCCGCTGAAAGGCAGCAATCGCTTCCGGCTGCCGCCCCGCCTTTAAATCAATGAGTCCCAGATTATACCAGGCGCTGTCGAAACCCGGATCGTGCTGCAGCGTGGCTTCATACAACTCGCGGGCTTTGTCCAGATCGCCTCGGCTTTCCCAGATTCTGCCCAGCGTAAAATAAGCGGGTGCATATTGCGGGTTGATTTCGATCGAACGCTGCAGTTTCTGGACGGCTTCATCGGTCTGGCCCATCTCGCGCAGGAGACTTCCCCACTTCTCATAGACAATGTGATTCTGAGGCAGCAACCGGGCGCTTGCTTCAAAGTGCCGTAATGAGGCCTGCAGATCTTTCCGCTCCCACAATGCAACCGCCAGCATCTGGTGCATCCTGCCATTCTCTTCCGTCACCGCCAGTCCATGTGAGTAGAGCGCCACATTATCGCCCCAGAGTGTCGTCTGCCGAAATGCGACCAGCGACAGCAACAGGATGGAGAGGACCGTGATCAACGGCAGCACCGTCTTCCGCAGCGTACTTCCCCGCACCAGGTCATCGACCAGCCAGACGACGAGCAGAAAAAGCCCGGTCAAAGGCAGGTAGGTATAACGATCGGCCATACGTTGCATGCCGACCTGGACCAGTCCGATCACCGGAACCAGGGTTCCCAGAAACCAGAACCAGCCTGTGAAAACATAAGGTTTGCGCCGACGCCACCAGAGTGCCAGCCCACACGCCAGCAACAGGAACAGGGATGCAAAACTACCCGCGAGGGGAGAGATCGTGCGGTGAGGATAGAATACGCTCAAACCCGCCGGCCAGAACGTCTTCCCCACGTATTCCATGTAAGAGGTGGCTGCATTCAGCACGCGATACGGTATCGAATACTGTTCGGAAAACTCCATCGGGTTCGCCTGTGAAAACAAAGCTAACCCGCAGAACAGAACCGTCAGAATCAGGAACGGGATTTTCTCGATAATCAGCCGACGCCAGGGAACAGCAGCGGGTTGTTCCTCGTCTACAGCCGCATCGTGAGCATGCGTGCGGGCAGCGGTGCGACGTAAAGGCCAGTAATCCAGCAGCAATAACAGGAAAGGCAGCGTGACCAGAGTCTGCTTGGAGAGCAGACTGCACAGAAACAGCGCGACGGAGGCCAGATAATATTTCTTCCGTGCGGCGGTAACATACATCGCGTAGGCCCAGATCGCGGCGTGACCAAAGCAGAGACTCAACACATCCTTGCGTTCTGTCACCCAGGCGACCGATTCCACATGCAGTGGATGTACGGCAAACAGCGCTGCTACGATCGCAGATTTGGTAGTCGCCCCCGTCATCTGCACGAGTGCCGCATACAAGAATAGTGCACTGGCACAATGCAGCAGGACGTTCGTCAGATGAAATCCGCCTCCCCCCATCCCGAAAAGCTGGGCATCGATCATGAGTGAGAGAAACGTGAAAGGCATCCAGTTGGAGAGCGCATCGACTGTGTTGAAACTGAAGGCCCAGGACACGTTCGTGGAATTGACGCCAGAATTGACGAATGCGTTGTTGACAATCCAGGACGGATCATCAATCGTCACGAACCCGAACGAACAGGTTTGCGCGTACACGATGAGAGTCAGTATGCACAGAATCAGGCTGTTTCGCAAATGTGGTCTCATCTGGATTTACGTCCGTCAGTCAGATTCACGATTTCTCTCCGGTCGTTCGACGATCAGGTTGGCCGGTTCATAACGGACGCCTTCACGATCCCTGCATAGGTTACGTGACATGCCAGTTGAGCAAGGGTTGAAGATGGTAATTCGTAATAGTATATCTGTTCACGACAAAGATAATAGGATTACGATGATGAGTCCAGCATAAAAAGGGACCCCTTGAAGAGAGTACACTTTCTGAGCATGCCCGCAGAAGGACAGCGGCAGGGATCTCAGTTTGCAGGCGTGCGCGGGCATGAGGCTGTGGGCACACCATTGATTTCGAATTGCATGCATCTCACACAATCGGGTGCCACTGTTGGCTTGCCCCAACAGTGCTGAGAGTTGATGTTCAATACTATTGACGCTTTATTTCTACCAGTACGGCTCGAATCGAACATACTGGAGATATAGATGAATCTAAGTAGGCCTGATAATCAAATGAAATGAACGGATCACTTATGATGGTATCGATCAGTAACAACGGGTAGGAGCGGTCCCCCTGTTTTTCACTGTTGGCAAGCCAACAGTGCCACCCCGCCGCAACCATGAGAAAAGAGGACCCACCTACCAGCCTCTGCTAACGCTGATATGCCGTTAATTTGATTGTCTTTAAGGAAGGTCAGCCGGTGGGATAGCTGTTTGTGGACATGAGCAAGGATTGAGTAATTGAAATGGAGATAAGGAAAATCTTATCAGATGATAGTGCGGGTTGAAAATAACCTAGTTACACATTGACCATTATAGTTAAAAATGTTCATATCTAAGTGTATGTGTAAACATTTCTTTTGTGGTCATGTGTGCGGGGTGTGTGATGAGGCTCTCTAAGATAAGAATTAAAAATTTCAAGTCTCTAAATGAAATTGAGCTCTTTATACCGAAGAAGGACGACTCGCGCGCCGGATCAGCTGATTTTTTATCCTTGGTCGGACCTAATAACGCTGGGAAATCATCAATTTTACAAGCAATTGAATTAGCTTGCCCTAATACTAATTTAAAAAAACCGATATTAGATCATTTTCCAAATAGAGATCTATCAAATTCTCCTATCGAAGTTGAGATGCTCTTCGAAGAGATTGATGTAGAAGAATCAAATAATTGGATAATTAAAAGATGTGTTAATCAAAATAAAATTGAATTGCTCCGAAGATGGGATTCTGATGGTGAGAAAATTTCTGCATCACCGGAAACATTAGTAAAGCTTCCCGTATATGAATTTGAAGAACTATCTGTGGATAAAACTAAAGAATATCCAACAAGAACGGTGCTTTCAAAGAATGAAAAGTGGAAACCAGTCTTGGAAAAATATGATACTAATCAGGGTTCGAAGTCTCCTATTAGCAAAAAAATATGGCATGAGATTATTGATCTTGCGGTCAGTGAGTATCCGGATTTAGTAAAAGACTCTGGTGCTTATTCATGGCAAAACCCTACTGGATTGGAACTGACCTGCCTTAAAAACCTGTACCAGGTCTTATGAAGGTTGGGTTA
>TARA_R110001592_G_scaffold175466_1_pt1 | contig 68592 bp, 57 predicted proteins | sample TARA_R110001592 | Tara Oceans TARA_R110001592 (sample SAMEA4398387) | marine metagenome | biome: Polar Biome; feature: [SRF] surface water layer (ENVO:00010504); material: water (ENVO:00002006), including particulate matter (ENVO:01000060) such as... | depth 5 m | reverse complement strand
GCCTCTCGGCCATCTCTCCTTAAGACGCGGCGTATATTAACACATTTTTTTAAAATGCCAACCGCTAGGAACAATTATTTTTTATTTTTCAAAAGCTTGGTTAAATTCTAAACAAACAGCTATTCACCAGACTGCTGGGCATCAGATTTTTCTTTCTGAATTCGTTGATAAATCTCTTCTCTATGAACAGATACATCTTTAGGTGCATTCACACCTATTCTTACTTGGTTACCTTTGACCCCTAAGACAGTCACCGTAACCTCATCTCCAACCATCAACGTTTCGCCTACTCGACGCGTTAGTATTAACATTACTTACTCCTTTTTTACAACCTTCCAATATTAGCTTTCAGCATTGAGGTGATGAAAACGCCCTTTAAAGAGTATTATTCATAACTCAAAAAAAGACAGTAATTTCAGAAATTAAGTTGCATTTATTCTATTGGGTTAATTTTATGGTAAAAAATCAAATACTATCAGTCGGTTCGGCACCTAACCGAAAAGCACTGTGGAGTGACCTAACAGCCAACTCAAGATACCTCTCATCAATGACTACGGATATTTTTATTTCAGATGTAGAAATCATTTGAATATTAATACCCTCATCAGATAAGGCCTCGAACATTTTTGTTGCAACACCCGCATGAGAGCGCATACCAACACCAACAATCGAAACCTTAGCTATCTGATCATCACCCACAGCACTATCAGCATTTAATTTTACGCAAACTTCCTGTAATACAGCCTTAGCTCTTTTATAATCATTTTTATGAACAGTAAAAGTAAAGTCTGTTTTTTTATCCAAGCCAACATTTTGCACTATCATGTCAACTTCAATATTTTGGTCACTAATTGGTCTTAGAATTTTAGATGCTATCCCAGGAATATCAGGAACACCAATCAATGTTAGTTTTGCCTCATCACGATTGAATGCCACACCAGATACAATTGCTTGTTCCATTCCTTCTTCATCCTCAGTCGTAATTAATGTACCTGGCCCATCTACAAAACTAGACAAAACCCTCAAAGGCACATTATATTTTCCCGCAAATTCAACAGAACGGATCTGAAGAACTTTAGATCCAAGGCTTGCCATTTCTAGCATTTCCTCAAAGGTAATCTTTTCCATTCGCCTAGCTGATGGCACAACCCTAGGATCGGTCGTATATACACCATCGACATCAGTATAAATTTGGCATTCATCTGCTTTAAGCGCTGCCGCCAAAGCCACTGCTGTTGTATCTGAGCCACCACGACCAAGCGTAGTAATATCACCCAGCTCATTAACACCCTGAAAGCCTGCAACAACAACAACTTTTCCAAGGGCTAGATCTTTTTTAATACTTTGCTCTTCAATCTCTAAAATACGTGCTTTGGTATGCGATTGATCAGTCAGAATCTTTACTTGTGAACCAGTGTAAGATCGTGCCTCACAACCCAGCTTCTCCAGAGCCATACATAACAAAGCTATCGTGACTTGCTCACCCGTAGACAACAAAACATCTAATTCACGAGCACTTGGATCGTCGGTGATTGCCGAAGATAGTGCCAACAAGCGATTTGTCTCACCACTCATAGCAGACACAACCACAACTAAATCATGCCCTTGAGCCCGAAAATCAACTACTTTTTTTGCGACAGCCTCGATACGATCCGTAGTACCCACTGATGTACCACCAAATTTTTGGACATATAGAGCCATCTATAACCTCAGTGAAGCGCAAAAAAAGTGAACATATATTCAGAAAGCTGGCGATTATAACTTACTTGCAACCCAGTTTTGAACCTTTTCTAAGCTTTTTTGTAGATCAGCTACCTTAGGCCCTCCACCTTGAGCCATATCAGGACGCCCCCCGCCCTTACCACCAACAGCCGCAGAAATTTCTTTCATCAATTCCCCTGCAGGTAATTTTTTAGATAAATCCTTACTTACCCCAGAAATTAATACAACCTTATTATCTTCTACTGTTGCCAGCACAACAACAGCATGACCCAACTGATTTTTCAATTTATCAACGGCATCCATTAAACCTTTTCGATCTAAGCCATCCAATTTTGCCGACACCACTTTTACACCAGAAACATCGATAGCCTGCGCAGCCAAGTCTGCACCTGCACTTGAAGCTTCTTTAGCCTTATATTGCTCAACCAGCTTATCAGCCTGTTTTAAACGCTCTACTATGGCGCTTGCCTTCTCTAGAACACTATCCCGACTACCCTTAAACAAAGCATATAGAGACTGAAGAGAGCGCATATTTTCTCGGTTCCATTTTTCAGCCTCAAGCCCCGTCAGCGCTTCAATTCTTCTAACGCCTGAGGATATACCGCCTTCAGAAACGACAACCAGAGAACCAATATCCCCCGTCCTCTGAACATGAGTACCACCACATAACTCGACAGAAAAATTATTATTACCCATCGCAAGCACGCGAACATTCTCACCGTATTTCTCACCAAATAATGCCATCGCCCCCATTTCCTTCGCGGTTGCAATATTTGTCAAAGTCGTTGTTACAGATGAATTTTCTCTTATTTTTTCATTAACTAAAGACTCTATCTCATCCAGTTGATCTCGGGTGATACCTTCATAATGAGCAAAATCAAAGCGCAGCCTTTCAGGGTTTACCAGAGAACCTTTTTGAACAACATGATCTCCAAGCACTTTGCGTAAAGCTGCATGTAATAAATGCGTAGCGGAATGATTTAAAGCGGTTGCGCTTCTTTTCCGAGAATCTACCGAAGTCGACACGGATACATTTGCAGCCAATTCACCAGACTCTACTTTACAATGATGAATAAAATGCTGCCCATCTTTCTGGGTATCCAAAACTATTGCTGCACCACCATCCCAAGACAGTCGCCCGGTATCTCCAGCCTGCCCGCCAGACTCAGCATAAAATGGCGTAGTATCTAAAATCACAAAACACTCCTGCTCCGCTTTAGCGACAGATTCTTGACCATCAATCATGGCCACAACAACAGTGGCAGAGCCTTCTAACTTTTCATACCCAATGAAGGTCGTTTCACCCTTAATATCAAGACCAGAATTATAATCCATACCAAACTTACTCGAAGCCCGAGCTCTTTCTCGCTGAGCTTCCATTGCACGCTCATAACCCTCATTATCCAAGCTTAAGCCTCGTTCACGTGCTATGTCATTTGTTAAATCTACCGGAAAGCCAAAAGTATCATAAAGCGTAAAAACCGTTTCACCTGAAATTACGGAACCTTTCAGCTCTGCAATATCTTGCTCTAAAACCTTCATACCTTTATCAAGCGTCTTAGTGAACTGTTCCTCTTCTTGAAGGAGGATTTTCTCTACCTGCGTCTTGGAAACCAAAAGTTCCGGGTAGGCTTCTCCCATAATGGAAGCCAGAACACTGACTAATTTATAAAAGAAGGGTTCGGATGCACCTAATTTATTACCATGGCGAATGGCGCGACGAATAATTCTTCTTAAAGTATAACCTCGACCTTCATTCGAAGGCATGATGCCATCAGTAATCAAAAATGCTGCAGAGCGAATATGATCAGCAATAACACGCAGAGATTTCTCTGTCGTCGCTACACCACCCAAAATATCTGACGCACCCTTTAAAAGAGACTGAAAAATATCAATTTCATAATTGCTATGGACATGCTGTAAAACAGCCGCGATCCTCTCAAGCCCCATACCCGTATCGACAGAAGGCTTGGGTAAAGGATGCATTTCTCCGTTTGCTGTTCTATTGAACTGCATAAACACTAAATTCCATATCTCTATATATCTATCACCATCATCATTCGGCCCTCCTGGTGGATCACCAGCAACATCAGAACCATGGTCATAAAAAATTTCCGTACATGGACCACATGGCCCCGTATCCCCCATGGACCAAAAATTATCCTTTTCACCCAAGCGTGAAAATTTAGACTGATCAATGCCAATTTTATTAAACCAAATTTCTTCAGCTTCTTTGTCGTCTTTATAAACGGTGACCCATAATTTTTCAGCCGGAATAGCTAACTCTTTGGTCAAAAACTCCCAAGCAAATCTGATGGCATCTTCTTTGAAATAATCACCAAAACTGAAATTACCTAACATCTCAAAAAAAGTATGATGTCTTGCCGTATACCCTACATTTTCAAGATCGTTATGCTTTCCACCCGCTCGCACACACTTTTGAGACGTGGTTGCCCGCTGATAAGCCCTTGACTCTTTACCTAAGAACAAATCTTTGAATTGGTTCATACCCGCATTGGTAAACAGTAAAGTAGGGTCATCAGCAGGAACAAGCGAACTGCTATCAACGATCTCATGACCATTACGTTTAAAGTAATCTAAAAATGCACTACGGATATCGGCCGTTTTCATAACAACATTCACCTGTTATTTTGCTTTTATATAAGTCTTTGCATATGAACAAAGCTGTCCGCTAAAGCCTATTTATGAAGATCGCGTACTCTATCATATTAACCAAGCCCTCAACATATAATGAACAAAGGGTTTTTCAATTTTTTCCAAAAAAAAAGAGCACTAATCAGCTCTTTTTAAAATATTTCATCTATTTTATAAGAATATGGGGAAAGTACCTTGCACAGAATACCTTATAAGGTCGATTAATCTCTATTCAGACAAAAAGACATTATCTAGTAATTTCTTGGAGAATTCCTGATATCCGCCAACACGATTCTCTGCTTTTAAGTCTTCTTTTAAGTCTGCTTTACCTTCAGTAACTGAATAACGCTCAATGGCCTTAAACACTAAAGCTTCGATAATCGAATTAGTTTTTTCGAAGCGTTCAAGTGGTTGAATCAAGGAATCCAAATGCTCAAATTGTTGAGCCATATTTATAAGAGGCTGATTACGCTTATAAGCATCCATTGCATTTCCAGGACCTTCTTCATAAGTACGTACTTCCTGAACCTGAAGCTTAGATAAATCCAAAGCAAAACTTGCAATCTGACTGGAATCAAAACCAAGACTCAACGCTGAACTAAATGCTTCTTCAAATTGATCATTAAAAAACAAAGAGGAGATATTACCTACCTGCTCAAGAATCTCATTAATAGCTTGAAGCTCTTGTTCATTAATATCGCCTTTAACCGTTAACTCAAAACCGGAAGACTTTATAATATTGAGCGATTCGCCCTTTGAATCTTTATCAAAATCCAAGCGCTGAAGATCAGACATACGAATTAAAATCTGATCCCCTTCTCGAGTATTCAATACAAAATCGGCGGTATTCTCAGTTAACTGCTTTATCGAAGAAGCTGCCTTAATATCTCTGCTACTGAACTCTTCAACTCCATCAAATTTTTCTGAACGAGCAAACATGTTTGAAGATACAGCCGGCTTAGTTTCTGAAAGCTCTGCCTGTGGTTTTTTTTGAGCAGGCAAATTGTTGTTTGAGTTTGCATCAATAACAGGAAGATTGATCTCCTGCTTAATTTTATCTAAACCTTGATTGATCAAACCAAAGCCTTCTGAAATTTCCTCGGAGAGCTCATCTGTCATTAAGCCAAGATCTTTAATGTCCTTTTCAGCCTGTGCATACCCTTTCTCAATACCAGATTTCGCTTGCGCCATTAAATTATTCAAGCGCTCATTGGACGCACCAGAGGATTTTTCAGCGTTAATTCTGTTTTCCACAAAACCCAGAACAGTCGCAGCCACATCTTTAGGGGAAGGCACTTTAAAGTCATAAGATGATTCAAACTTCACGCCAAGTGAAAACTCGATAGACTTTGAAAAAACCTGACGCCCAGAGGATATCCCCCTGGAAATGTCGACTTTCAACTCTTCTTGATAGCTTTGCTGACCTTGCCTGACATTAGACAAATTTGAAGATGGCTTAAAAAAAGACTGCAATCTTTCAGACGACATTGACTGCAGCTTACTATTAGATGCTAAAAAATCATTTGAATTCATACTGATACCCTCTAAGCCTGATCATATATTACAGACTTAACATATTATCTCTTTTAAAGTCATTGCCGTTTCGACAGTCAAATTACATAGAAAAAATTTACCTATATAGATATATCGACCAAAAAGAGAAAAGCTAAAGGAAATAATTTCATATTATGAACATGGGTTTATTCTAGTTACCGATGATAACTTAACCAACACTCATAATATTTTTTATATCAGGTGCTACTTTATTGCATGCGCAATAAATTTATGGGCGTCTGAATTATTAACAGGATCAACAAAAGCAGGCGTAATATACTTTGGCGCCAAGAGCAAACCTTTATCAATCAACTTAGTTATTTTAGGCAAGTAATCAATCGAGGTTTTTCCCGCCAATAGGTGATTAAAATTGGGTTCAGACTCATAGGCATTCAACATTTGATGGAAGCCTTGAAGGTATAGAAAGTCTTTCGTAAAGCCGCCTCCTCGAAATACCCGTGCTGTTATGGTAAATGCTTGTTCATCAGGCGCTTGGTACTGCTCTTTGAGTAGTAAAAATGTTGTCCGGAAGTTTTTTTCTTTCAGCATGGACTCGACAGCTAATACTCTAAGCGCTAATACCTTTAGCCTTTTAATCGTTAAACAACCCGCCAGATACTCGGCTAAAATAGCCATCCCCTCTTGGGTCATGGTATTAAGAGGGCAACCAATAGAAAGTAGTTTCAGAGGCTGGGCCCGACCATTTAAGGTGGTCACCAAATGCACGCCAACTTCATGATGTGCTAGGGCCATGGCTTCAGTTTGACTTACTTTTGCGGCATTATTGATTTTAATCGTCGTACCACTCACCAAGGCATTTGCAATCATCGCATCATCTTTCTTTAATACATACTCATAACCCCGCTCATCAGCAAAACTTCCCAATAAGCGCTCTATATCAGAGGCATTAAGTGTGGGTTCCAAGTCTTCTGAAGAGCTTGTTTCTGGCAAGTGCAAAACAAAGTGCGCATTGCGAATATCTTTTTCAGACGGTTCTCCGTAGTAACGTAATGAATCATAGAGAAAGTCCCCCGTACCGATGGATTTAAACTGATCAATTTTGTCTATATATGAATCGATAATATCCAAGTAGATCTGCCTTAAATCTTCATCTTGAATTTTTTCAAGCGGAAGATTGAACAACTCCCGCTTTAAAGCAAAAGAATCGATACTGCTTTTTTTATACATAAAGTTCGGAACTTTAGAATAATGGCCCTCAAAAAAAGCTTTCTTTTCATCACGATAGTTTAATGGGCTCACCGCATCCAAAATATCAATATTACTAACTAAGCCATGAAGAGCCCCATCTAAATTTTTTAGATCAGATGGAATAATTATATTTGTATCTACTACATCAATTTGATTAGTCACTATTCTTCCTTCAAGCTCTATTATTTAGGTGGGAGATAAACAACTATCCTGACACAGAGGGCCATTAAAAAAACCAAAAAACTGTCTGTGCAAGCAGACCAGATAACACTAAGGCTGAATCAAAAAAATTAATACATGGTGACAACTACCTTGAAAAACACCGGAAAAGGGAAAGGAACTTTATTTAAGAGCGCCAGATTTTATTAATAGTCAGTTAATTAGATGATTAATTTTCGCTTTATATACCTGTTTCATTTAGCATTCAAGCCTTATTTTACGTATCTATAATATATTTTCAGCCCCGTTTATACCTCAAAATAGTCCCTTTGAAAGCGCGCTCCAAGTTACTTTCCTGAACCGTTTCTTGGCTATGCTGATAACCAAGTTTGAGCATTTTTTTACTAAATGCGGCATGATTACCCCTGCCCGGATCCACTAAGACAATCTCACATTTTGGATTAGCATGCCGTTCAATAAACTCAGATAAGAGTTCAATATGATCTCGCTCATACAAGATGTCGGCACCAATTAATAAATCAAATTTCCCCAGACCATCCTCTTGGTTTTGCCAGCTAGTACGTAAAAAAGGAATTTGCTGACCTTGATTCAAGCGGACATTTTCCGCCAAGAAACTACCTGCTTCCGGGTGATAATCTGTGGCAGTGATATTTGCTTGGCGAGAATTCAACAACAAACTAGCGAGCGCCATGCCACAACCAATCTCCAGAATACGTTTCCCGGAAACCTCATAGCTCTCCATGACTAAAGCCAGGACTTTTCCTGAATCCCAGAGTACACCAAAGAGCGACCACTGGGCAGATGAAATACCAAGGGCGTTAGCCTCACCCAGTGGGTCGCTAAATTCTTGACTATCTCTAAGTGTTTTTATATGGATATCTACGCTTTGAAATTCAATTGTTTGATAACGAACTCGCATAACTCAACCTTGGGTAATGTGCATAAAAACACCTAACAAGCTCATTATTGACGATCCGCCACCTAGGATGGATGCACTATACCTACTTAGGTCTCAAATAACCTTCTAATACAAAGCATATTTGAATTATGTGTATTAAACTTAGAAACAATTTTTAACTTTAAACCTCAACGCCAATTAGGAAAGTATATTATGGCTAAGCGTCCTTTAACCATTGTTGATAATGGTTTTTTAATTACTGAAACCAATGAAAGCCCTAAACACATTGCAGGTCTTCAGACATATAAAATACCGACTAAAGCATCAAAAAACTTTGTCAAAAACCTCTATGAAAGTTGGGTGACGGTTGATACGGTCTGCGCACCCTATAACTTAATTCTCAACAATAAAAATCCACTTTCACCTTATTGGCAAGAAGCGACTAACTTTCAAGCGAAAGATCATGTATTTTTCCTAAGCTTAAAAGAAGGCACAGATGCTGAAATAAATGCACTTGTTTCTGAATTACATGAGCCCAGATTAGATTTATCCAGACCCCTTTGGCGTTGTTTCTTTATTGAAGGCTTATCCGATAAGCGTTTTGCCATCTACTTTAGTTTTCATCATAGTGTTCTGGACGGTATTTCAGCCGGAAAGATCATGGAACGCACGCTAAGCAGCTTAAAAACCGAAAAAGGTAGACCGCCTTTTTGGGCAAGAACAGATAACCCGTATAACAAGAAATCAGGCCGAGCCAAGCCAACTTTAATGGACAAGTTATTCGCGACAGCAAGTGGTAATGCCAAAGCAGCTTATGGTCTTTCACGCATATCAACCCAGCTTTGCCTGGAAGCGATCGGCTTAACAAAGAATGCCATTTCATTGCCTTTTACTGCAGCGCCTACACCGCTAACTGGGCCAGTCACGTCTAAGCGAACATTTACAACCTCCGCATTACCTATGGATCGGGTAAACCATTTACGCAAGATTACCCGAAACACACTCAACCATATCGCCCTGACCTGTCTCGATGGCGCCCTTCATCGCTATCTTGAGCATATAGGCCACCCTTTGAATTCAACCCTAACGATTACCATGCCAGTTAGCTTAAGAAAGGAAGATGCAAAAGTTGGCGGCAATCAAATTGGTTTGGTGGCAACAACACTTTCCCCTAAAACAGACGACCCCATTATTCGCTTGCGCGAAATAGGCTCCTCGCTTCAGGCTGTCCGTCACCAAATCGATGAGTCTCCGGCGGTGAGTATTCAAGCCTATTCTTTGGTTACCAATGGTGTCGCTCAACTATTTGATTTAGTACATGCCAGTGAGCTTCTACCGGCACTTTCACACACCATTGTTTCAAATGTACCCGGCCCCAAAAATGCACTTTATTTAGAAGGTGCTGAGCTTTTGGGCTGGTATCCCGTCAGTACACTCGGCCCAGGGCACCGACTCAATGTCACGATGTTTTCTTATAATGGAAAACTGGATTTCGGCATTATTGGTGCGTCTGATTTTCTACCAGATCTGGAGATAATCGGACAATTTATTTATGAAGAATTTGAGGAATTAGAAAAAGCCATCATGTCACCGGATATGGGCACCAGCATGCTAGAAGAAAAACGAAAGACCAAAATTAAAATCGCATAATTTATTTCAGCTAGATTTTTTACTTCTTAAACAAGGCTCTCTTTATATTTATGAAGAGAGCCGAGCTCTCCCACTTCTTAGAAATCAAAAAACTTCTTTTTGTTCAGCTTTCATTCAGGTAAGAAAAGCTATCTTAGCTTCATCGTTTCAATAATTCTTAAATAAGAGCTAAGTGCTCACCGGAGAACTACGATGAATAAACTTACACTTCCTACCGTTTTGGTTTCATTATCTCTAAGCCTTCCTGCCTTAGCTAAAGGCCCGCATCATGATAATTCAGACTGGGCAAAAGTAACTCAGGTTGACCCTATTGTGAGAACAGTTAAATACAGTACACCGCACAAAAAATGCTGGAATGAACAAAACCATTATAATGAATCTCGTCACAACAATGATTCAATGACAGGCACTATCTTGGGTGGCATTGTAGGCGGCGCAATCGGGAATGCCGTTGGCCATAGTAAAAAAAATAAACAAGTAGGCGCCGTTGTCGGTTCGATATTAGGCGCATCCGTTGGTCATGGCCTATCAAATAAAAACCAATATGACAGGCACTCCAACACGACATACTATAATGGCAAACGCTGTACCGTTGAGGATAAAATAAGCTATGAAGAAGAAATTATTGGCTATCATGTCAGCTATCGATACCGAGGTGATGAATACAGAACACGCATGAATCATCACCCTGGAAAACGTTTAAAAGTTCGTGTTAGTGTAGAACCTCATAACTTACACAGCAGATAGTTGAGAATAAGCTTAGCTTCCAAGGGCCTGTTTTTCTCAGGCCTTTTTCATTGGAGATAATACATGATTTTCACCCTTTCTTTCACAAGAAACCTTTCAAAACAGCTATTGAAAATCTTGTCTTTCTCAAATATAAGATCCGCTTTATGTATTTTGAGTATGGTTTTCTTTTCATCTGTGAGTTTTGGTTCAGATACGCATTCTCACCAAGCATCAACCCTAAGTGACAGCGGCCTTCTTTTAGCCTCTAATGAATCAATCAGCGCTGATCAAGCTGCAAATATCGCCAAGCAAGGTACAGACGCTAAAGTATTAAAAATCTCCAAAAGAACAGGAGGTCACCGCGACATCTATCAAGTCAAATTACTCACACGAAAAGGTCATGTTCGACTAATACTTGTCGATGCACGCACAGGTGAAATAGTACAGGGAAATAAATAAGCATGCGCATACTCCTTGTAGAAGATGAAACCTTACTTCGCCAACAATTAGAGAAACGCCTTATTCAATCTCAATACGCTGTCGATTCAGCGCAAGATGGTGAAGAAGGTCTATTTTTAGGGAAAGAGTATGAATACGACCTTGCTATAGTCGATCTTGGCTTACCCAAACTAAACGGTATTGAACTGATAAAACAATGGCGAAATGAACATATCGACTTCCCCATCCTGATATTGACTGCCAGAGGAAATTGGCAGGATAAAGTAAGCGGCTTAGATTCTGGTGCAGATGATTATTTAGTCAAACCGTTTCATTTAGAAGAACTTCTATCAAGAGTTAAAGCCCTACTCAGACGCTCAAAAGGCCAGGCTAACTCACTACTCAACTTTGGAAAACTAAGCTTGGATCTAGGCGCAAAATCTGCCTCTTTTGAAGGTCAAGTTCTCGAGTTAACAGCCTATGAATACAACACACTTGAGTATCTAGCCCTGAATAAAGGCAAAGCTATTTCCAAAACTGAATTGACCGAACATTTATATGCGCAAGATTATGATCGAGATAGCAATGTCATAGAAGTATTTGTCGGCAGATTACGAAAAAAACTTGATCCTAGCGGACAACTGCAAGCAATTAGTACCGTTCGAGGTCAAGGCTATCGCTTTGATCTTTAAAACTAATTAACCACCTTAGAAACAGGATAAAGATGGACGGTATAAATACATTTAAAAAGAAACACTATTTGCCATCGTCTAATTCAATCATCGCTCGGCTCTTAATGGCCAGCTTTATCTTACTCCCCTTATTTTGCGGCCTTTTAGGGTTTTCACTCGATAAAGCTTTTTCTGATAGCTTAAAGTCAAATGAAAAAGCGCAACTTCTTCTTCAAGCCTATGCCTTAATTGCTTCAGCAGAGTTAAATAACAAGCAGTTATGGTTACCAGAACAACTGACGGAAGATAAATTAAATCAGGTAAGTTCGGGTCTCTTTGCATTGGTATTTTCTGATAAACAGAATAAAGTAATCTGGACCTCACCTTCAGCTTTAAACTCTTCCATTGCTCAAAACTGGTCCCCTGAGATATTGGCATCTGGAGAGCAGTTTTTTTCTGAAATAGATCATAAGGGGGAAAAACTTTTTTCCTTACAATACAGCGTAACTTGGGAAACAGCAGATCAAGAAAACCTAAGATTTCAATTTGGGATTTTTAATAGCCAGAAAATGTTCAGAGAACAAATTTATATTTACCAAAAAACCTTATGGGGTTGGTTAGGCACCATCGCTTTTTCATTGATTGTTATTCAAGTACTTATTCTTAAATGGGGACTAAAGCCTATCCGGCTTGTTGCTGAAGACATTCTTTCCATTCAGAGCGGCCAAAGCTCTCAACTTAGTGGCCAATACCCTAGAGAGCTTAGCAAAATGACAAACTCAATAAACACCTTACTAGCCACAGAAGCAGAGCAAAGAGCACGATATAAAGACACTCTTTCTAACTTAGCCCACAGCCTCAAAACGCCCTTAGCTATTATGCAAGGAAGCCTATACGAATTAAGCCATAATCACTGTGAAGGAAACGCGTCTATCGATAAAGACAGGTCATCAACTGAAAAAGAGCTTACTGAGCAAATCAATCAAATAGACCAAATAATAAACTACCAACTGAAACGCTCGGTAGTTGCCCCGAAAAACCCTTTCTCGAATACAGTCAACATTCGAAACCTTTGCGATAAAGTGATTTCCGCGTTGAATAAAGTATATCGCGATAATAAAACTGTTACCGATATTAGCATCGAGGCTGACATTTTCTTCAAAGGTGATGAAGATGACCTTCTAGAAGTGTTAGGTAATCTTCTAGACAATGCATTTAAATATGGCAAAGGTCATATACGCATACAAGCAAAAAAAATTGGCGCCAATAGTGTTCAAATATGCATAGAAGACAACGGAAGTGGCGTATCAGAAGCACTCAAAAACAAAGTACTTCAGCGAGGCGAAAGAGCAGACACATCTCAACCCGGCCACGGGATCGGGCTTGCATCCGTGGCGAATATAGTCAGTCATTATGGTGGAAGCATTAAGCTTGAGGAATCGTCTCTTGGTGGCTTAGCCGTCCTAGTCGAACTGTAAGAACAGCTCACATCAGGTGTCTTTTTATAAATAACGGCATGAAAAAATATGCAAATTTAATAATTCATCCGAACATGCTAATCCGCTATCAACTTGATTCATTTTGAAGTAAATTATTGATCTTATAACTTTAAATGGGGGAAGTTCATGAGGTTACGCACCAAATGTTATTTGGAATTTGATATCATAGCACCGACGCCATTTATCTTTATGCTCAGACCCAGAAGCGGAGCTCAACAGTGGGTTGCCAGCGAAGAATATCGTCATGAGCCCTACATCTCTATCAATGAATTCACAGATATCTACGGAAATCTCTGCCAACGTTTAATTGCACCGGCAGGAAAATTTAGTGTTTGCACAGTATCAGAAGTTATCACCTCAGATACCTCAGACAGCTCTCCAGGTGCTCCTTTTATTGAGATACCACTACTCCCTGACTCGGCGCTTAGCTACTTACTCCCTAGTCGTTTCTGCGAATCAGACCAACTGCTTAACTTGGCCACTGAGATTACCCAAGGATATCAACTTGGTTATGATCAGGTGGCGGCGATTACGCAGTGGATTCGTAACAATATTCGCTATGATTATCAAGGTAGTGATATCCAGCTATCAGCGAGAGAAATAGTTGATAGAAGATCTGGCGTATGTCGTGACTATTCTCACTTAGGCATAGCCTTATGTCGGAGTATTAGCATTCCTGCAAGACTTGTAGTAGGTTATTTATACCAATTAGAGCCCATGGATCATCATGCATGGTTTGAAGCCTATGTCGGTGGTCAATGGTATAGATTTGATGCAACCCAAGCGGGTATCAAAGGCGGGTATATTGCCATTGGCTATGGCAGGGATGCAGCTGATGTTGCAGTATTTAATCAATTCGGCCCCCCCAGCTATCCCATCGTCACCCAAATTGAAGTTAATAAAATGCCAAAAAGCAATTAGACAACAAAATATTAAACCCAAGTCACACCTAATGGACTAATTATTGCTTTATAAATTAAATTATCCAAAAAAAACAAACATATTTGATTAAATAAACACTAAATATCCAATAAAGCACCTACGCTTAATAAGCATATTTAAATAGTTCGATTTCACCCACACCATTAATTTGATAAAGGTCTTTGAATATAAATGACTAATATATGGAAAACTTATCAATGTGAAGACTTCTATGATGAAGTTATGAGCAGTCCGGGTCATGCAAGAAAACCTGCTAGAAAATTAGTTTCCCACTTTATGTCTTTATCGGAAGAAGCCGTAGAATCTCGCCGGATAGCAGCAGACTCAACCATTAAAGAGATGGGGGTCAGCTTTACTGTTTATACAGATTGTGGCAATAACATTGATAGATCCTGGCCTTTCGACATTATCCCCAGAACGATTAGCAAAGCACATTGGGATAAAACTGCAGAAGGACTAAAACAGCGTTTAAAAGCGCTAAATATGTTTATTAATGATTTATATCATGATCAAAACATCATAAAGGATGGCGTGGTTCCTGCCTACGTTCTTGAACAGTCGGCAAACTTTCGAAAAGAGTGTGTCGGGATATCGCCCCCTTTTGGTGTATGGGCGCACATTTGCGGCACTGATTTGGTGCGCGACAGCGATGGAGAGTTCTATGTACTCGAAGATAACCTAAGAGTACCTTCTGGCGTTTCATATATGCTAGAAAATAGAGCAATTACCAAACGCATACTTCCTGAGTTATTTGAAGAAGTAAATATTGCACCTGTAGATAATTATTGCTCTCAACTATTTGACATGTTGGTTGCACTTTCACCCCGGAAAATTGCCAAACCCGTCGTTGTTGTTTTAACGCCCGGCATATACAACTCTGCCTATTTTGAGCATTCTTTTTTAGCACAACAAATGGGCTGTGAACTGGTAGAAGGTGCTGATCTTGTAGTTCAGGATGATGATTGTGTGTATATGAAAACCATTGCAGGTCTTGAGCGCGTCGATGTCATTTATCGCAGAATTGATGATTTATTTATCGATCCGGAAGTATTCAATAAAGCATCAAAACTCGGCGTTTCCGGGCTGATGCGTTCATGGAAAGCAGGTAATGTGGGCCTGGCAAATGCGCCAGGCGCCGGAGTCGCGGATGACAAAGTCATTTATGCCTTTGTGCCGGATATCATCAGATATTACCTGAAGGAAGAACCCCTCTTAAAAAACGTCAAGACCTACCTTTGCTATGATGAGAAACAAAGAGAGTATGTCATTAACAATATAGAGAAATTAGTGGTTAAACCCGCCAATGAGTCTGGTGGTTACGGTATGCTTGTCGGCCCGCACTCAACAAAAAAAGAGCGTGATCGCTTTGTTAAACTCATACAAGAAAACCCTAGAAATTATATTGCCCAGCCAACCTTGGCGCTTTCTACTTCACCCACTTTTGTTGAAAAAAATGCCCTTGAACCCCGCCACCTTGATTTACGTCCTTTTATTTTACAAGGTAAAGACACTTACGTGACCATGGGTGGTTTAACGAGAGTAGCCATGAAGAAAGGCTCACTGGTGGTGAATTCATCACAAGGTGGTGGTAGTAAAGATACTTGGATCGTAGAATAGGAACCTAATTATGTTATCACGTGTAGCAGAACGAATTTATTGGGCAGCTCGCTATCTGGAACGAATAGAAAATACCGTTCGCTTAGTTGGCGTCTACGATAAATTAATATTTGACCTTCCTAAGAGTGTCGGCATTGGTTGGTATAATCTGATTACACTTAACAGTGCAGATGAAGCGTTCCATGAGCGATATAAAAATCAAGATGAGCGCAATGTGGTTAAGTTCTTACTAGGTGATGACACCAATCCATCATCCGTCGAGTCTAGCTTAAAGTTTGCTAGAGAGAACCTACGAACTACCAGAGACGTTATTCCAGCTGAAACCTGGGAAATGATTAATGAGCTTCACTTATTCGTCACTGAAAATATCCAACAAGGTATTAATCGAAGCCAGCGTTTTAACTTTCTTGATGGCATCATAAAAAGCTGCCAACAAATACAAGGTTTGCTAGTAGGCACCATGCCACGAGATTTTGTTTGGTATTTCATGAAGCTTGGGAGAAATATTGAGCGAGCGGATATGACAACGCGCTTATTAGATGCTGGTGTAAGAGCTCAGTTACAGGTATGGGATGCTGAAGATATGGTCAATGGACAGCAGATCATCTGGGGTAACGTTTTGCGTTCTCTGGGTGCTGACCAAAGCTATCGTCGTACTGTTCGAGCCGCCGTAAAAAGTAAGCAAGTAGCACGTTACATCATTGAAGATCCTGCTTTCCCAAGAACCATCACCTACTGCTTTTCAGCAATGACTGATTCTCTTGAACGCTTACCAAACAATACAGCGGTTTTAAAAGAAGTACAGAGAATTCAACATAGCATCGCAAAAACAGTTGATTACAGTGACCTTGGCGAACCAATGAAAGAATTATTAAACGATATTCAGTTAGACATCGTATCTATTCACAACAGTATTTCTCAAAACTGGTTTACTAACCAGTAAGGCTTTCAAGAGATGACCATTCGTGTTGCCATCAACCATAGAACCAGCTATAAATTTTATCGCCCTGTTAGCTTATCGCCACATACAGTAAGGCTCCGTCCTGCGCCTCATAGCAGAACACCGATTCATAGTTATAGTTTGAAAATCAAACCAGCAGAGCACTTTATAAATTGGCAACAAGATGCGTTTGGAAATTATCTGGCGCGTTTAGTTTTCCCAGAAAAATGCACTGAATTTGAAATCGATGTCGAAGTTATTGCAGACATGCTAGCAATAAACCCCTTTGATTTTTTTGTTGAAGAATATGCTGAAGACTTTCCATTCAAGTACCCCGCGCAACTAAAAAAAGAGCTCTTACCTTATCTCGAAAAAGAGCGTTTAGGCGGGAAAAACTGCGGTAAATTTTTTAAACAACGTTTAAAGACCGTTAATACCAAAAAACAGCGTATTAATGACTTTCTGGTTGAAGTAAACCAAGCCCTTCAAAAAGATATAGATTATTTAGTTAGACTAGAACCGGGTGTTCAAACACCTGAAGAAACCTTAAAAACCGCCAAAGGCTCATGTCGAGACTCTGCCTGGTTATTAGTTCAATTGCTCAGACACTTAGGTTTAGCGGCACGCTTTGCCTCTGGCTATTTAGTACAATTAAAATCTGACGAAAAGTCTCTCGATGGCCCATCTGGAACAGAAGAAGACTTCACCGACCTACATGCCTGGTGTGAAGTATTTTTACCCGGTGCAGGCTGGGTTGGGCTTGACCCAACATCAGGTTTATTTGCCAGTGAAGGCCATATTCCTTTAGCGTGTACACCCCACCCTGTTTCGGCTGCACCCATCGCGGGCTTTACCGATAAATGTGAAGTTGAATTCGATTTCAGCAACACGGTTACCCGTGTTTTAGAAGATCCTCGGGTTACCAAACCTTATTCAGAAGAACAGTGGGAACAAATCCTGGCCTTAGGTAACCTTGTCGATGCTGAATTTGATAAAAACGATGTCAGACTCACCATGGGGGGCGAGCCAACCTTCGTGTCTATTGATGATATGGAGTCGGATCAGTGGAACACAGATGCTTTGGGGGATGATAAATTATCGCTTTCAAAAACATTATTACTCCGCATTCGAGACCGCTTTGCACCAAATGGCCTACTTCATTATGGGCAAGGTAAATGGTATCCCGGAGAAGAAGTTCCTCGCTGGGCCTTAGGCGTATTTTGGCGTAAAGATGGCGAAGCGCTTTGGACAAAACCTGAAAGTTTAGCGCGGATAGATAAAGACTATAAACATAGCCTGAAAGATGCCTGCCACTTTAGCCGCTACTTATCTAAATTATTAGGGATTCCCATTGAACATTGCCAGCCCGCCTATGAGGATGGCTTGCATTATCTTCTCAAACAACAGCAACTTCCAAAAAATCTCGATTTACTTGCCCAAGACCTAAAAACCGACTTGGACCGCCGTCGACTCGCAAGACTCATTGAAAGAGGCTTGGATGTCCCTAGCGGTGTTGTCATCCCTATTGCTAAAGGAGAAAAAGCGAATACCTGGAAAAGCAGTAAGTGGCCGATGAAGCGCGAAAGAATCGTGCTAATTCCAGGCGACTCACCAATGGGCTTGCGCTTACCACTCAATGATTTGCCCTTTCTGTCAAAAGAGGATCAAGAAGCCCCCATTCAGCGCGATCCTTTCGAGCCAAGAGATCCTTTAATCAAGCGCACAGATATTCGCTTTGCAGGGCCACCACCCACAAACAAGGAATTAAGTGAAGCAGAAGAAATCATTGCAGCAAATAAACGGCTTAATGAAAAGCTTTCAAAAGAAGCTAACTGGAAAGAAGTAGTTCGTACCGCCATGTGCATTGAGGAACGCGCAGGCAGACTGCATATTTTCATGCCACCGCTTGAATACTTAGAAGATTACATAGTCTTAACAGCGGCTATTGAAGAAACCGCAACAAAACTTAAATTACCCGTTGTCATAGAAGGCTATGAGCCACCTAGAGACCCTAGACTATTGAAACTTCTGGTCACACCCGATCCTGGTGTTATAGAAGTTAACGTTCACCCTTCAAATAACTGGGAACAGTTAGTTGAAACCACCACCAAACTCTATGAAGAAGCCAGATTATCACGACTTTCGACAGAGAAATTTATGCTGGATGGACGCCATACAGGAACCGGAGGTGGTAACCACATTACATTAGGCGGTTCAAGCCCTAAAGATAGCCCTTTATTGCGCCGCCCGGACTTGCTTCGTAGCTTTATAACTTATTGGCAGCACCATCCAAGCTTGTCGTATTTATTTTCAGGGATGTTTTTAGGACCAACCAGTCAGGCGCCAAGAGTGGATGAAGGCAGGGCTGAAATGCTCTACGAGCTGGAGATAGCCTTCTCGCAAATAAGTGATGGTAAAGAAGTACCGCAACCTTGGCTAGTTGATAGAATTCTAAGAAACCTGCTAATTGATATTACGGGCAATACCCATCGTTCAGAGTTTTGTATTGATAAACTTTTTTCACCAGGCAGTGCGAGTGGTCGTTTAGGTATTCTGGAGTTCCGTGGTTTTGAAATGCCGCCACATAGCAGAATGGCCTTGGTTCAAGCCTTGCTAATTAGAGCCTTACTTGCCCGATTCTGGAAGAAACCGTATTCAAAGCCTCTGGTAAGATGGGGTACAGCACTGCATGACAGATTCATGATGCCCCATCATATCTGGCAAGATATGAAAGATGTGATTGAGGACTTACAAGCACATGGCTATCAGTTTGAGTTAGATTGGCTTGCTCCTTTTGAAGAATTCCGCTTTCCACATTATGGACGAGTCAAGCTAGATGATATTGAACTAGAACTTCGATGGGCCATAGAACCCTGGCATGTCTTAGGTGAAGAAAGCAGCAGTTTCGGCACCGCCCGATATGTAGACTCATCGGTTGAACGACTACAAATAAAAGCCACAGGTTTAACCGATAATCGTTATGTTTTGGCCTGTAATGGCCGTCGTGTTCCACTTCGAAATACGGGCCGTCACGGTGAATATGTTGGCGCTGTACGTTACCGAGCATGGCAACCACCTTCCGCACTACACCCTAAAATTGGTGTTCACGTGCCATTAGTCTTCGACCTGATCGACACATGGAATGGTAAATCTGTCGGAGGCTGCACATACCATGTTTCTCATCCTGGCGGACGAAGCTATGACTCGTTTCCGGTTAACTCCTTTGAGGCGGAATCAAGACGCATAAATCGCTTTGATCATCTTAGCCATACTCAAGGGCCATTTACGCCCCGACCTGAAGTGAATGCACTTAGAGAGTTCTTTGTAAATAAAGAGCCACCTCGGCCAATGCAGCCACCTCCAGAGGAACCGACAAACGAATACCCCTATACACTTGACTTACGCCGACCAAGGAATTGTTAAAAGTATAAAGTTACACCACCAAGGGCTTGCAAATATTTTTTTGCAAGCCTTCTTTTTAATTAAAATCCTCCTGAAGCATATAAATTCATGAATCACGAATAATCTCCTGACATAGTTAAGGCGCTACTGGAAAATAGGTATATAATGATTTTCGATTTCTTAGATACACTGTCACCTTCTTCAGCTAAGAATCAACCACTCATATTCATCAGGTAGACTATTGTGTCAGACTCGCCATACCCACAAAATCAGCCACTACCACAAGCGCAATTACAAATGCAGGCTCAATTTCAAGGGAAGTCTGACGCTACCCAAGAATTAAAATATAAACGGCCAGCTGCCGACATACCTGATCAAGTGTATTCGGATGATGGAACGATAAAGCCCGAATGGAATTACCTTCTCGATAGCCTTAACAACTTAGGCGCGAAAGGACTGGATGAGCGACAGGAAAAAGCAAAACGCATCCTGCGTGATGACGGTGTTACCTATAATATCTATGCAGATAGTCAAGGCACAAGTAGCCAGTGGGAGCTTGACCTTGTTCCCGCTATTATTGGCAGTGAAGATTGGGCTAAAATTGAATCGGGACTATTAGAACGAGCAGAACTCTTTAACCTGATACTAAGAGATTTGTACGGCCCTAGACAGCTGCTTAAAAATAAAATTATCCCGCCTGAAGCTCTTTTTAGCCATGGCGGTTTCCTAAGAGCTTGCCAGGGCATCAAAATGCCTGGTGATCATGAGCTCATACTTCACTCTGTCGATTTAATTCAGCGCAAAGATCGCAGCATGTGCGTATTATCCGATCGAACCCAATCTCCAAGTGGGGCAGGTTATGTATTGGAAAACCGCACCGTTATGTCACGGGTATTTCCAAGCCTTTTCAGAGATAGCCATGTTCACCGACTGGCTAGTTTTTTCCAACGCCTACGACAAAAACTGATATCCCTTTCTCCTTCTGAAAATAAAGCTCGCGTCGTGGTACTTACTCCTGGCGCTCACAATGAAACGTATTTTGAGCATTCTTATCTTTCTAATTATCTAGGCTTCCCTTTAGTCCAAAGTGGTGACCTGGTGGTCAGAAATGGCTTTGTATGGATGAAGTCTCTCGATGGGCTGGATCGGGTAGATGTAATTTTAAGGCGAATTGATGATGTATTTTGCGACCCTGTTGAATTAAGAAGCGACTCTCACCTAGGTATCCCTGGCATACTAGACGTTATTCGATCAGGCCGAGTGGTTATGGCAAACCCTTTAGGTTCAGGCGTACTTGAAAACCCTATATTTCTGAAATATCTACCAGAGATTAGTAAGTCATTATTAGGCAGAGAGCCTAGATTAGATTCAGTCAAAACATATTGGTGCGGTGATAATGAAGACTTAAAATACATCTCGGCCAACATTAAGAATCTGATCATTAAGCCGACCTATAGAGGCACTAATCAACGAAGTATTTGGGGGGGTGAATTAAGTGAGTCAGAGACAGCTGAACTACTTCTTAGAATCCGTTCAAAACCCAACCAGTTTGTAGCGCAAGAGCGCATAGATAAAGCACATATACCAACTCTCACAAATGGTGCACTAGAACCGAGACCAGCGATTCTTAGAACCTTCTCCGTTGCATCAGATAGTTCATATATAGTGATGCCCGGCGGACTGACTCGAGTAGGCCTTGGGGTGGGTGGACAGTTAATCAGTATGCAAACAGGGTGCCCCAGTAAAGATACCTGGGTGACTGCAACTGAACCAGAGCGCATCACTGAAGATAATCAATCAGAAGCAGGTCATGCTGAATTAGAAGCTTTATTAGTTAGCTTACCCAGTCGTGTTGTGGAGAATCTATTTTGGCTAGGGCGCTATGCTGAGCGAGCAGAAGCATCACTTCGTATTCTTCGAACTGTATTTATGCTGATAAATGGCGAGCAAGCCATTACAAAAGAATCTAAACGCACACTCTTGCGTTCTATCACTGAAGTGACAGGCACACACCCCGGATTCCTAAACGCTAGTGATGAACAATTGGCAAATCCTGAAGCTGAGTTATTATTAATCATCAAAGATGGCACTCGACCAGGCAGCATTAAATCGACCCTAGACTCTTTATTATATTGCGCAGATGAATCCAAAGAGCTTCTTTCCTCTGACACAATACGCGTCATTAATGATATTCGAGATGCTCTCGATAACCTGGAAAGTTCTCTAGCAAGCGGCTTATCTTCTGCTCCTGAAGAGGCTTTAGATCCTTTGGTCATTCCACTCATCGCCCTATCTGGCCTAATGCAAGAAAGCATGGTTCGAGGCGTAGGTTGGCACTTTATGGATATGGGTAGACGTGTTGAACGTGCTATTCAGGTAATGAAAACGATTACCACACTCATTACGCCTATGGCGGAAAAGTCTGATCATGAGACTTTATTGCATGCCATGCTTCGCTCAATGGAAGTATTAATTACCTATCGGCGGCATAGTAGAAACAGAGCTGGCTTAGAATTAGGTCTCGAGCTTGTCATGCTGGATTCAAGCAATCCTCGTTCATTAATTTTCCAGTTTGAACAACTGCAAAATCACTTCACATCCTTACGAAAGGGCAACACTAATTTGAGAGAATTAGTTGAAGAAGACCGGGTATTACTTGAAGCAATTACCAGTTTAAAATTATCTCGAATAAGACAACTTGTTGAAACCAAAGAGGGCTCAAGAAAAAATCTTTCAATACTATTAATGAAATTGAATAAGTTATTATCTGAATTTAGCAACATTGTGAGTGATAAATATTTTGATCACCGCATCGACCCCCAACAACTGGTCACAACATTTTGGGGTGAAAATGAATAATGAGTTAATTTTTAAATTCTTTGAAATGTCAAATTTAATAACTGATTTTCTTGCATGATTAATATCACAGGGCTTGATTAATGCGCTTTAAAGTCGTTCATACCACTAATTATAAGTATGCTGCAAGAGTCAGCCATTGCTACAATCTTGCTAATTTAATACCTAAAAATACCAATAGGCAAAAATCTATAAACAGCAAAATTACAGTCACACCTCAACCTATTCACACTAACAAAAGAACAGATTACTTTGGCAATCAGAGCTATCATTTTGAAATTCAAACACCCCACAAAGAACTCATGATCAGCGCAGAAAGCCAGATAGAAATTAAAGAAACCAGCGCCGATTTAAACTTTGACTTAGGCATGAGTTATGGAGACGCCCTAAACTTCTATAAACAGGCCATCTCAAATGACGTCATTAAGGCCAAAGAGTTTATTCTTGATTCTCCTATCATAAAAACAAATGAAGCCTTAGCGGACTATGCACGACCGTCATTTATTTTAAACCGCCCACTTAATTCATGCGTCTCAGAATTAACTAAACGTATATTTGAAGACTTTACTTACACGCCAGGCTTTACAACGATCGCCACACCCTTATCTGAAGTATTAGAACACAAACGTGGCGTTTGTCAGGATTTTGCCCATCTTGAAATTGCTTGCTTACGGGCGATGGGTATTCCGGCAAAATATGTCTCTGGCTATATGGAGACCTTGCCACCACCTGGCCAGGAAAAATTAGTCGGCGCAGACGCTACTCATGCCTGGATTGCTTATTTTTCACCCGAAGAAGGTTGGGTTGAGTTCGACCCCACAAATGATCTTAGACCTGGCAGCCAACACATCGTCACAGCGGAAGGGAGAGATTATTTCGATGTAACGCCCATTAAAGGCGTCATTTTTGGTGGTGGCAAAGGCCCAATATTAGAGATTTCAGTCGATGTTGCCCGCATGCTTTAAATTTTAATGTCTTTCCACAAAATTGCCGATCAAGTCTCGACTAAATCCCTAACAGGCCTTTATAATAAAAAAGCATAAAATACCCGGCATGGACTTCCCTGCATCAACCCTAATGGAATAGAAGAATGAAAAAAATCAGAATATTTTTGTGTGTACCTGTAGTAACCTCTTCCTATCTATTAGCCGACGTAAAAGTTCTTGATGATTCAGAACTATCTCTTCATTTAGGCCAAGCGGGCCTTACCATCGATACCAAGAGCATTAGCGAAATAGGCGATTTTGAATATATCGATAACAACTTAGCAAACTTTCAAAATATTAATGTCGGTGGGCATGGCAATGATGGCTCTCTTGCAAGTTCATTTTATACGAATCGCTTAGATAATTTGCGGGTAAATATCAGCCTGACAGAAAATATTTCTCCTTCAGAGGATAATAGCTTTATCTATGGTTTTTCAGAATTCCGCGACTTGGCAAATACCTATTTAGCAAATGGGAACACGACTTCAACTGAAGAATTTCAAAATTTAGCCTCAGGTATCGACTCCAAAAGGAATTATTTAGATGTTGACGATAAGAAAAAATATGATGAGAGAGGTTTAATTATTCATTATGGGTATTTAGATCCATGGGAAAAGGATGGCGGAGTTGATGCATACGCTGCTGGTGAAGGACTCTCGGGGAAAAACTTTATAACAGCAAGCTATGAAGAAACAGAAAGCCTAGTCAGCCGCTCGGTTGATTTTAAATACTCCATTAATGAAATCGGCATATCCTACAGAAACAACCAACTAGGAACAAACTCTTCAGGCTCAATTAACAATGTAAATGCGCTCAACTCAGGCTCGACGTCCACTAGATTAATGAGCAATTTCAGCGTTCAAGGGTATTTGGGACCTCATGATCTCTATATAAAAGAATATAATGTGAATGAAGACAGCACTTCTTTACCAATCAATGACAATGGAATTACTTGGAACTCTTATTTCAAGGTGACTGATTTAGATGTTTACCTTGATGTTTCAGGCACTCAAATATCAGATTTAGAAATCCACAATAATCGAGGTGATCTTTCAGGATTAAATCTTTCAACGACGGACAATAGTGTTGGCAATTCTTCGTTTGGTTTTGCGCACGCACAACGCGAAATTTACTCGGTAAAAAATGCGGTGTTAGCGGATGATGATTCAACCACAAAAGCCAAGAAAAAACTCAAAGACGGTATTGCATTTAATACTCGATTCAAAGGTGATATCGATATCAAACATCTGTCTTTTGGAGATACAGGAATATCCGTGGGAAAATTTTTTATTACCGACATGTACTTTAACAACCGGTTAACCATTACACCTCGATAGTTTAGCCAGTCTATCGCTTACTTCACCAGGTCATTCATCAGGCCATTCATCAGGCCATAAAACTATTTTTAAACTATTTTTAAAAGTACAGCCTTATAACTGAAGGCATTTTTTCAAAAACTGCTTAGATGAAATGATGCCAACATCTTTCTAAGCGTTAATCTATTAAACCCAACTCAATAGCCAGCATGACCATCGCTTTCACAGCTGCTTCTTTTGGAAACGGGTGATCCAGATTTGGCGACCCAAATCTCATGAGCTTCGGGAACGGATCGTAAGACATATCCCAATGATGCGCTCTAAGCATGGCTAGATCGGTCGCCATTGGGGTTTTTAGTTTTGCTTGAGCCTGCGTCAACTGCATATCATTGTTTAAGTCATAACGGTTAATTTCCATCACACCTTGGATTTGAAAATATGGCACTTCCATGGCACTTGTGGAACCGGTGATATTAAAAACAGGGATATCCAAAGAACTTAAATACGCCATATTTTTAGCCAAGAAATCACTTCGTTCATACGTTGTTAAATCACGTACTGCCTCTTTAATATTATACTCATCAAAGCGTCTCAAGACGCCAGACTTGATATTAATAGCCGGTGAAATAAGTGCTAAAAATGAAGCCATGGCTTTTTCAACTTTCGGCATACTCATATCTTTAATCGAAGTGTAAATATCATCCGCTAAATACGAGCCTCCAACGGCACCCCCCCAGTTATAAATACAACGAATACGATCTGTTAAATCTGGGCGATCGACTAAAAGCTGATAAATATCGGGCGATCCTTTACTATAGCCAATCAAAACAATATTTTTAGGCGCTTGCTGTTCATCATTAGCAATTTCTTTGGTATTCGCCGCCAAACCTGCACCTTGCTCAACGGCAGCAGTTAAGTCATCAACATTTGCCTTACAACCTCTCATAGGGTGATTATCTGAACGAATAATACGTATACCTAAATCCTCTTCAAGCTTAGGAAAAGCAGACTGGAAAGCTCTTACAGGTAGCATGCCATTAAGCAAACCCGGAGAGAAAATTAAGGTCGTGTTTAATTGCTTTTTCGGAAGCTTAAACTCTGGCAAATCTAAAGACCATTCACGTATTTCATCGCCTCTTAAATAACGTTCAGCAATTTTTTGCTTTGCAGGTCTTTTATCCTTCAAACCCAAGATCTTGGATTTATCCGCTTTCTTTAAGGCAGTTTTATCAACAACAGCCTCTGCAAGGAAAAAGCTACGCCAACGTATTCCACACCAACGCTTTATAAATGGGTGCATGAATACTGAGCGATCTGTTTTTAAAAGTGCCTTAATTTCGTTAATGAGAGTGACGAAATCGGCTTCTTTTTCTAAGCGTTCCAGACGAGTGATTTGTTCTAAAGTCATAGTCGTGTTTGTGATCCTGAAGTATATAAAAAAACTCTATCCGTGATATTCACAAATGTAATTTGTTAGTGATTATATGAAATTAAATGTTCTCTTACGAACATTTAATTTCATAACTTCATTGATTTGTGACTTACATAGGTATTTCATACAGAAATAATCATAATTAAAAGCCAAAGTAACCAAACTACAAAAAACAATAACATCTAAGAGGAAGCAAAGCTTACTGCTCCTTCCTCTTGTCAATGCCTTGGCACGAAACAGTCCCTCCCCTTGCCAGGGGAGGGAATTAAAACTAAATAAGTTTCGTTGGCGCGATGATGACCCCATTATTATCCGCATAGACGTATTGCCCAGGTACAAATGTGATACCACCAAATGTCACAGGAATATTTAAATCACCGATGCCACGCTTTTCGGTTTTTCTTGGGTGAGTGGCAATCGCTTGAACACCTAACTTAGTCTGTCGTATTACATCTACATCCCGAATACAACCATAGATAATTAAACCTTCCCAAGCATTTTCAGCCGCTTTTTCTGCCAACATATCACCTAACAATGCATTCCTCATTGAGCCACCACCGTCAACCACCATGACTCTTCCTTGGCCGGGCAAAGCAACTTGTTCTTTCACTATTGAATTATCTTCAAAACATTTTACTGTGACAATTTCACCGCCAAATGCGTCAACACCACCAAAGTTTTGAAGCATCGGTGTTAAGACCTGAACTAAATCAGGATACTCATCACATAAATCAGGGGTAATTATTGTTGAACTATTCACGATATTTCCTCTTCTAAGAAATGAATGTTTAAATTGAACTTTTTATTAAAACCGAGATTGATTTAAATACTCTTCAATCTGCTTTTTTGTCATTTGGCAAAGCTCTTTTCTATTAAGCTTGGCAGCATCTAAAGGCTCCAAAAAATGACAATGAGCATATATTTTTTTAACTCTTAGGATTCGCTCTAACGTCTCTAAAAAACCATCATTATTTATAAATGCCGGTTCAGTTAAATGATTACCCAGTTCATCTGTATATTGAATTGCAACAGCTTGAACCTTTTTAGCTGTACGCACTGCGGCTTCATAAAACATGGGATAGAAAGGAAGGATGCCAGAACCATCAGACGTGGTGGACTCCGGAAATACATGCACTGACCGCCCTGCCCTTAATCGTTCCTCTAAGGCGGGTATAGACCTATATGCATGAAACTTATTTCGTCGATCAATATAAACAGACTGCATTCTTTTGGTAAATGTCCCCAACAAAGGCCAAAACTCAAGATCGTGCCTGGCGATAAAACTAATCGGTTGTATATGGGATAGAATAATCGTATCCAACCAGGAAATATGATTGGATACAAAAAATCCAGACTCAGGCATAATCTTGCCGCTTACACTTAGCTCGGTATTCATTGAATAGGTTAAATCTTCAACCCATCGAGAGAATAATTGGTAGTCTCCCAAGTAATTCTCATCAATTTTAGAAATATTCGGAAATCGATAACAAGATGAAATAAAAGCACTTCCTGCTAATAAATTTCCACCTAAGCGACCAAAACGATAGGCTTGTCTGGATCTTACTGCCAAATAATCGAGAATGATTTTCATTTAAAAACTATCTTCTAAGTCTTTTGCTCTGCACGCTTAAATATCCAGTTAAATTCTGATGATTCAGATTCAGAAAACTGATAGCCATCATAATTAAACATCTTCAAAACCTGAGCATCCCGTATTTGATTATCAGCAGCATAACGCATCATTAAACCCCGCGCCTTTTTCGCATAGAAGCTAATTATTTTATATTGGCCATTCTTTTCATCTTTGAATACAGGTGTAATAAGATTTTTAGTTAAGTGCTTTTCTTTAATCACTTTGAAATATTCATTAGATGCCAAATTAACCACGCATTCATGCTTAACTAAGTCTTTATTCACTTGATCCGTGATTTTATTCCCCCAAAAACTGTAAAGATCCGAACACTTCGAGTGAGACAACTTCGTTCCCATTTCCAGGCGATAGGCTTGCATCAAATCAAGCGGTTTAAGTATTCCATATAAGCCTGACAGTATACGAAGATTAGACTGCAAATAGCGCAAACTTTTTGAATCCATTGTTTCAACTGCCAGACCCGTATAGACATCACCTTTAAAAGCAAAAACAGCTTGTTTTGCATTTTGTAAATCAAAAGGCAAGCGCCAGGATTTAAACCTTTCGACATTTAAATCGGCAATCTTCTCGCTTACCTTCATCATGTTACGCAAGTCGTCGGATGAATACTCTCGCATAATTTCTATTAACTGACTGGATTCAGCTTGAAATACAGGCTGCGTCATTTCTTTGGTAAAACTGGAAGACTCAAAATCTAGAGTTTTTGCTGGCGAAATTAAAAAAAGCATGCATCTTCCTATTTCTGGCATTTAAGTCCTAATAACACGAACTAAAACAGACTATATAAAAATAATCATTCCTAAGAAGGGAATGATAGTTTAGGTAAAATAAATTGATAAGCAGACTGGATATCAAATGGCCATGCCAACTCTTCAGAACTTGAGGGAAATATTAACACAGGAATTCTTGGCCCATAAACCTCCATGAGCGATGAATCTTCAACGACATCAACAACATCGATGGTATAAACCGATTGACGACTTAATGAAAAACCTTGCTGCTCGGCTAGATCAAGCATTTGCTCATGTAGATCATTCAAAATAGCGATAGCGTCATTGCATAAATGACACGCCGATGTAGAGTACAGAATAAAAGAATTTTCAGGGATATGCTCTTTATTATCTATTTTAAAATCAGTCATTTAATTTTTTATCTTCAAGTAATTTATATTTCACCTTGGCAATAAACTGACAGCATCGCATAATGCGCAACTGATTTTTATAAAAGGTAGAAAAATAACTATGTGGTTTAAGAATATTTTATTTTATCGCTTCACCAAACCTTTCGATGTCTCCAGCGAAACACTGGAAGCAAAACTTTCGGAGTCGCCGTTTAGGCCTTGTGAAGCAAATGATGTTTATCAATTAGGCTGGTCAAGCCCCTTACAAAAACATTCAGAACAACTTGTGCATGTTTGCCAAGAATACTGGATGATTTGTCTACAAAAACAGGAACGTATTCTACCCAGCTCTGTGGTTAATGAACAAGTCCAAGAAAAAGTGAATGAGATAGAAGAAGAACAGCACCGCAAAGTCACGCGTAAAGAAAAAACCGAGCTAAAGGAAGAAATAACCCTACAGCTGCTGCCTAAGTCATTCACAAAAACAACTAGACACTTTGCTTACCTTTGCCCTAGTAAAGGTTATATGGTCATTAACACCTCATCCGCAAAGCTTGCCGATGAGTTTACGAGTTACCTGAGAAAAACCATTGGTTCTTTACCGATTAAATTCCCAGCCGTCAATCAGGCACCCAGTTCGGTAATGACGCACTGGGTGACCAAAGATGCCAGCTTACCCGCTGAATTCACTTTAGGTTATGAGTGCGAGCTAACCTCGAACGGTGAAGAGAAAGGCAGTATAAAATACAAAGGCCTGGAGCTTGATCAGAAGCAGATTGAACAACAAATTCAGTCTGGTATGGAAGTAACAAAACTCGCTTTGGATTGGCGTGAATCTGTATCGTTTTTATTAGGCTCAGACCTCAGCATAAAACGTATTAAATTCGGTGACTTGCTTCAAGAGCAGCTGGATGACAGCAGCGCAGAAGATGCGGCCAGCCAGTTTGATGCCGGCTTTAGCATTATGAGCATGGAGTTTGACAGGCTAATTCCGGATATTCTGAATGCATTTGGCGGTGAAGATACTAGCGCCGTGCTTGAAGGCTAATTTTAAGACAATATATCAGGCTTCCCATATTTGAAGCCTGATATATTTATATGTCGTCTTAATATTTAAAAAGCAAAGCAGTCTAGATCAAACCCTTTTCAACGACTTCCTGGCGAATCCCAGACCAGCCTTCCTGAATTCTCTTTAAATGCCCTAAGACCTCATCCAATATTAAAATATCATTTCTGACATTCGCTTGGAAAAGCTTATGCTCACAATACACATATAGGTCAAACAAGTTTTGTGCTAAATCTTGACCTTTTTCTAAATCCAAAAAGCCTCTAAGACCAGACACGATCTCTATTGACTTATTGATAAGCCGATTTTTGCCCTCAAAGTCTTTGGCATTGATACGTGCTTTTGCCATATTGATACGCTCGATAGCGCCATCAAATAACAATTGAATAAGCTGATGACGATCAACATCCACGACGCTGGTTTGCGTATTTACTGCCTGGTATTGATGCAAAGCATTCATAAAACTCTCCTATCGGAAGATTAAAGCTATTCTTATTTTTTAGCTTTTATTTGTCTTTATTTGTTCCCGCTAATGCGGCTAATTGTTGAGAAACGAAATCCTGAGTGCTATTAAGCTGAGCAATAATAATATCTGCAGCCGTAAATTGCCTTGCAAGTCTCGTCGTTAAGGCTTCAATTCTGTCATTCAGCTTAGCTCTATCTTCATCAATCAGAGCTAATTCTTTATTAAGACGATCATTTTTGACACTGATCGAACCATCCACCGAAACGAATTGCGTGATCAAATCAACCATCTGCTCAGCGATACCTTCAATATAGGTTACAGTACCGCGACTGCCAGTTGCACTGCCGGCAATAGTCAGCCTAATCCCTTCAGAATCGTCACCTGTAGCGGCACTTAATGTTTGACCACTACCAACAGCTGTCACACCATTGATTGTTCCTTCAATATTAACACCATCCGTCCCTATACCAACATTCAAACCTAACTCAGCCAATGTATTTGTATCGACCGCTGTGATTTCAACTTTAGAACTTGTTCCATAAATATTTGAATTAATAACAAGCTGGTTCGAAGCATCCAAGGTAACGGTTACTGCTTTGCCTGCTGCGACAAGATTGGTATCGCCATTTATCTTGGATTGAATCTCTGCGGCCAACTGTGCTTGGGTGTAACTACCCGCCTGAAGCGTGATTTCAGTACTCGTAGTACCATCAATGCTTAAGGTAAAGGTATCGTTATTGGCATCTATCGTGGTACTGGCACCTAAACTGACACTGCCGAACAAGGCGCCACGTGTTGCCGCAGTCGTTACCTCAATGTCATAAGTGCCAGGCTTGGTATTTAAAGAGGCAGTTTCAAAGGTAACCTGGCCATCCGTTACTCTACCTTGATCACTGAATAACGCCAACACATCAGAAGGTGATGACTCTAATTTTGACTTAAGGGCATTCTCATCGAGTGTCATCAAACCTGTTTGGAAGTTTGTTGAAATACCCACTTCTGCCAAACTCCGGACGCTAGCCCCCGCTAAACCCTCAACTGAAGTGCCTAAAACGCGACGCACCTGATTCATAATAGTTCGGGTCGTAGAATCCCCTAAAAGCATACCATTATCTGATGCGCCTGATGGATCAAACTGACTATTGTCATTAATAAGGGTTTGAAACGCATTAAACTTCTCAACAAACTCTGACACCTTGTCTACCACAGCAGATGTATCATTCTTTATTATCAAGCTTGAAGGCACACCCACATTCGTACTGTTTAGAGTAACAGTGACGCCAGAAATTAAATCATCCACACTATTCGAGGCTCGAGTAACCGCAACACCATTAAAATTAAAGGCAGCGTCTGTAGCAGCTTGAGGCTCCAACATTTGAATGCCTCCTGCTCCCGCTGTATACGATAGCCTCGATAAACCAAATTCATCATTACCAATACCATCACCGGTATCAGTAACCACTACATCGATAGTATTTTCCAAACCTGTTTCATTTGAAGTTAAGGCTAATTTATAACCAGAACCGGTATCAATAACCGATGCGCTAAGCGTGGCACTGGCTTGTTCATTTATTGCAGCAGCAATACCTTCCAAAGTATTATTTGAGTCATCAATGGTAATATTTGCAGTAACACCGTTAACTGTAATAGCGAGAGAACCTGTTCCAATCGTTGTGGTATTTTTGTCAGAGAACGAAGCGGAAGTAAGCGTTTGAGCTTTGGCCAAGGCCGTCACTTCAAGCGTATAAGTACCTGCTTGTGCTGACGTCGAATTAATCTCACCAGAAAAAGCTGAATTTCCGGAAGTTATTGATTTTGATTCGAATAAGCTAGGATTAGCTAAATTTCTGGAAGGTAAACGTAAATCTGTAATAGCGGATTGTATTTGACCAAATAAAGATAGCTGAGCAGTAATACCCTCTTCTTGCTTATTCAGCCTTTCTTCTGTAGGCGCTCTTTCTGCATTCGATAACTTGTCTATTAACTCGCCAGTTAACACACCAGAACCAATACCAATCGAAGAAATATTTGCCATACAATCACCTTAAGATATCTAATTTCTAAACTAATTCGCACAACTATTTTTTGAAATAAAGAAGTTTAGAAATTAGCTTTAAACACTTAATTAGTTTATCGGCAAGAAAAGCGCAAGGTTTAGCTAAAAATTGTAAAACTATGTTAAACCTTGCCGCTAATTAGACTTTTGCATTAAATAAACTAAGTGGTTCAGATTGCTGCAAATCTTGAGCCAATCTCACTGCCACATCATCCGGTATTTGACGAACCACCTCAGAAGTTTGCTTATCCACTACCGTTATGATCGTCTTACCAGAAGCATCATCTAGATTAAACTGTAAATTACGTTGCACCGTTTGAACAAAATCATTCAATTTAGTAACCGCTTTTTCCACATCCTCTTTAGATATTTTCTGAGTCTTTTCCTGCTGCTCTTGCTGTTCTTGCTGAACTTTTAATTGAGGTTCCAATTTATCTATTTTAGCAGGCGCTGCCGATGATGACGTAGTTTGTGTCTTTTGAGCCGATGAAACGACAGAAAGTCTCGGCGACCCTCCCAGTTCATTCAATTTTATATCGCTCATAACGCACCTCGAATAACCTTAAAAGCTAAGAAACCGGCTTTAATAACATTAAAGCCGGTAGTATATATCTCAATCACTTTTTACTGAAGAAGTGATAAAACCTGCTGTGGTCTTGCATTAGCCTGAGCTAACACCGAGATACCTGCCTGCTGTAGAACCTGTGAACGAGATAGGGCTGCTGTCTCTGCCGCGAAATCTGCATCACGAATTCGTGAATTCGCAGCTGACAAACTCTCACTATTTACAGAGTTGTTAGCAATAGTAGACTCAAAACGGTTTTGAATCGCACCTAACTTCGCTTGCTCTCTTGCTACTTGGTTGATTGCGTTATCGATTGCCGTGATCGCTGACTCAGCACCCGCAGCCGTACTAACATCAATATTTTTTAGCTGCTGACCACTTTCAGAACCACCAAAGGTGCCCACTTCAAAACCTGAATTAGTAATAGCCGCTGGATCTTGGGTTGAGATTTCAATTGGACCACCTGACTCTAACCTCACTGTACCAAATGTAGTCCCATCAGCTGCACCAAACGTAGTACCACCACTCACTACAATATTTCGACCATCTACCGCTGTCAATTCATATTGATTATCATCGACAATTTGAGCAGTTACACCTGTTTGAGCAGTTTTAGAGTTAATTGCATCAACGGCTAAAGATACCTGTTCAGATGTTGTCCCCGTTGTCCCCGCGGCAAAGGCAATTGACACACCGTTAACAGTTGCATTACCCGCCGTGTCAGCAGCAACGTTAGCAGAAGTTACCTGAGTTGTATTTGCTGCGGCAGTCACACCAGACTGATCAGACACCAAGTTAATAGCAGCTGCAACCGAGATGGCACTCGAATCTTTATTTGCAGTTGATGCCGTATCGTATGAAGAAAACGTTGCACCAACAGCGACACCATTAACAACCAAGTCACCTGCGGTTAGCGCAGTACCACCTAAGGTATCACTCACAGCGGTCGCTTTTGCACCACTATAAGAGCCAATTTCTAGGCCAGCATTTTCAAGAGATGAACCCGTATTACTAGAGATGGTAATATCACTACCGTCTTTAGAGGTTAGCGTATAAGAACCAACATAGGTATCGGCTGCCGCGACACCCGCTGTTGCTGCTGCTGCACCTACTATATCAATATTACGACCATCGGCAGCGGATAAACTAACACCCTGCTGAATATTATTTAAATCTATCGATGCGGTGACACCAGTCTGACCACTCTTAAGGTTAATTGCATCAGCGACACCCTGAAGGTCAGTGGCAAGCGTGCTCGCATCACCAGAACCACCCACATTTACAGTTACACCATTGACAGTAAAGTTACCGCCCGTCGCCACACTAGTGACCTCAGTACCCGCAACCGTTGTAGCGTTAACAGAAGCCGTCACACCCGAAAGGTCGGAGACCTTATTAATAGATGCAGCCATCGCAATAGAACTCAAGTTCTGATCAGTCGATGAAGCGCCATCAGCACCTGCATCAGCAGCACCGACTGCGAAACCATTAATAACTAAATCACCTGCGGCCATTGCTGAGCGTGAATCTGTAGAAGACACCGAAGACAAACCAGAAGTAATATCTGTACCTAAAGTTTCTGCTGACACTTCAGCAATGGAAACATCAATACGATCACCAACGTTAGCACCTGTCTGGAAGCTGGTATTCTGGAAAGAGCCATCTAGCAATGTCTGGCCGTTAAAGTTTGTTTTTTCTGCAATAGTAGCGATTTCTGTTTTAAGCTGTTCAACTTCTTCCTGTAAAGAAGCACGCTCTAAAGAAGAGTTTGAACCGTTTGAAGACTGGATAGCCAATTCACGCATACGCTGCAAAGAGCTAGTCATACTGTTCAATGCACCCTCTGCGGTTTGTGCTAAAGAAACACCGTCACCTGCGTTTCGATTTGCTACATTTAGACCTCTTACTTGAGCATCTAATCGGTTAGAAATTGCCAAACCCGCCGCATCGTCTTTCGCGCCATTGATACGTAAACCAGATGATAAGCGCTGTAAGGCTACACTCTGTTCATTTTGAGATTTGTTTAAGTTACGTTGCGCGTTTAAAGACGCGATATTGGTATTTATAACTTGAGGCATGTCGCTTCTCCGATCTAATTAACAATCATAATTGATTGAGTAAGGATCAACGCTGCCGTATTTAATAACGAGTGCGTCTCACCAGTTACTTTCCTTAACGGCATACCAGAAAATTACTTTAACTTTTCTTTCAATTAATATGTTACAAAATGTAAAGTTCTTATTTCTTCTGTAGCTCCATTTCACCCCCCCCATAAACCCTACCCCCTCCAAAAAAGCGGCAAAAGTTTGTCATTACAGCTTTTAATAATAGGCAAAGAGCCTCCCGCCTAAATAAAAAGCAAAATCAACACATAAAAAAAAATATAATAAATATATATTTTTCATGCACTTAAAAATATATCGCCTGCATTTTAATCAAGTTGGCACGCTTATCGCTTTATAGCAATCAGGAATCTCTATTTTATCAATAGGGACATATTGAAGAATGACATTGTCTGCTTAGGCAATAACTATATCGACAAATCATGCGATATCACTAAGTTGGCGAAAAGTTCATAACTTTTTATTACTACGAAAAAAAGAGGAAAAGCAATGCCTCAAATTATAAACACTAATATAGCTTCAATTAACGCGCAGAGAAATCTGGATAATTCTCAGTCTGCAAACCAACAAGCATTGCAGCGTTTATCCTCTGGCTTACGTATCAATAGTGCGAAAGATGATGCTGCCGGCTTAGCCATTTCAACACGCTTCGAATCACAAATAAGAGGCTTAAACGTTTCTATACGAAATGCCGGTGACGGTGTTTCTCTAGCACAAACCGCTGAAGGTGCGCTTGGTTCTATCACCAATAACCTTCTCCGTATTCGTGACCTAGCACTTCAATCTGCCAACGGCACAAACAGTGCTATCGACAGGCAAGCACTAGATCAGGAAGTACAACAGCTAAAAGCTGAAGTAAAACGTGTTTCTGATCAAACCAACTTTAACGGTACAAAACTTCTCGACGGTTCCTTCTCTGGTGTCACCTTTCAAATAGGTGCAAATGAAGGCGAAAGCGTTACTGTTAGTATAGAAGGCGCTACGGTTGATCAATTAGGCTCGGCATTAGGTGATGGCATTACTTCAGACTCAGATAATAACCCAATGAGTGCAGGCGACCTTGTCATTAATGGCATCGCAGTAGGCGCATCAAGCGGTACCGATGATGCTTTTTCAAGTGCCAATCAAGACGCGAGCGGTATTTCTAAAGCTGCTGCGATAAACGACGTTTCCGATAGAACCGGTGTTAAAGCGGTCGTTAATGAAACATCTTTAGTGGGTAGTAGCTATACTAGTAGTACCGTCAATTCAAATATTACCATTAACGGAATTTTAATTAATGTTTCAACGAGTGCCAATATTGAAGATATTGCCAACTTACAAAGCGTCTCTAATTCTATCAACCTTAGCTCTGGCCAAACAGGTGTTAAAGCCATATTTGATGGCAACCCTACAACAGGTATTCAGCTAGTCGCTGAAGACGGTAGAAATATTATTTTAGAAGATAGTGGCACTAATCCCACTGAGGATGTTGGTCTTGCTGTCGATGGTGTTTACAGTGGCACCTTCACACTCATTTCTAGCGATGGCAGCCCTATTGAGCTCGACACCACCACAGGCGACATATCTAACACAGGTCTTGCCGTAGGTAAATTTAGTGGTAGTAACAGCGGTGCTGTTGGCGCTGCCGTTGGCGCAAATGCCTTTGCAACCGGTGATATAGTACTCAATGGTGTGCCAGTAGGACCCTCTCAAGGGTCTTTTGATACCGCATCAAGTGCAAACCAAGAATCTAGTGCCATCTCGAAAGCAGCTGCCATTAACAAAGTAAGTGATCGAACAGGCGTTAGGGCTGAAGTCAACTCAACCATTGTAAACGGTGGAGCCATTACGGATGGTACAGGACAAACCGGTAATGTCGACATTAATGGCGTCACTATTAATATTGCTTATAGTGCAAGTGACACTGCAACGGATATTCAGAATACTGTTTTGTCAGCCGTTAATAATAAAGCCGGACAAACAGGCGTTAGAGCTGAAGCTTTTGGCGCAACGTTTAGATTAGTCGCAGAAGATGGCAGAAACATAGAAGTTGATAACCTAAACAACATCACCAATTCAGGCCTTTCATCATCGAGCACCCGAAGCTCAGTAACACTGCTTTCAGCAGGTAAAATTGAAATATCGTCTATCACGGGTAATATTCAACAGTCCGGGTTTGACATTGGTACATTTGGCTCATCCGAGAGTGGTCAGCTGATTCAAGACATTGATATCTCGACATCAGATGGAGCAATACTCGCCATTTCTGCAATCGACAATGCACTGACTGCAATCAACTTCCAGAGAGCTAACCTTGGTGCGATTCAAAACCGCTTTGAATCTACTATTACCAACCAAGCGATTGCTGCTGAGAACTTTACCGAAGCTAGTTCGCGGATCAGAGATGCAGATTTTGCTGCCGAAACCGCTGAGTTATCGAGGTCCCAGGTATTACAAAGTGCCGGTTTATCGATATTGTCCCAGGCAAATGGTCAGCCTCAGCAGGTATTACAGCTACTGCAGGGGTAATAAACTAAAGAAAAGGCATCTTCTAGCAATAGAACATGCCTTTTCTCTTTACCAATTTTTTTTGCAATGGTAGCGTAGCTGAAATAATTTTTTAAAAATTCATTCCGGTAGTCTGCAAAATGTCTAATAAAAACAAAGCTCTGTGTTTTACCCTTTTCGACTTAGAAAAATCTATCGCAAACAAAAATCACCAACAGTACGAAGCATTGATCATTCAATTGTTTAATTTTATGGATCAACGATCAGGTTTAGAGTCTATTTATAAAACAGATCCCGCTGAGCAACTAATTTGTACCCATCAAGGCCTATCACCATTAAACAACTTGATGAGCTTAGAAGAAAAACAAGATTTTTATAGCCGCCTTGCTGCATCCATCACTCATTACCTATCTGACCCAAAATACACGCCTAGCAATGAGGTTTTGTTGCATTTCCTCATATTCAAAAATTATATAGCTGATGTATTTTATTTGAGTTGCTACAGCAACATGGATCATATTCTTTTTAATCGCGGACTTATTGATGAAAAATTATCTCTTCAATTACAAACAGAACAAGATATTAAGTATTTATACGTCTGTTTAACCCTCAATAGTGATATTACCTTTGATGCGAAACAATTAGCAGAAGCGGTTCCGCATTTTGGCATGTATTGGTATTTAGGCATGCTTTATGGCTTCCACCACCCCTTCAACACAAAAATAGAAAGCAACTTTAATAAGTTATTTGAAGCGCATTCTGTAATTAAAGATATGGCGTTTAATAGCACATCAGCAGAATTAGCGGCTGCACCTTGGATGCTATGCTCGTACCTAGATAGAAATGATCGTCACGACATGAAAATATCGATCAACGCAGCCATGGAAAAATGGGTAAGCACAAAACTAATAAGCCCCGGTGCAAATAAAAAGATAAAGCAATATATTAGCAAAACAGATACTGTAAAAAAAATCGTCGTGTTGTCAGAACAATACAAGTCCCCTCATGCGATGTATCGATGCTACCACCCAGAGTTTGAAATTTTAAAAGAAAATTTTCAGGTTATATGCATAGCTGACCCAGAAAAATATGATGAACTGTCTAGCCAGGACTTTCACCAGATCATTAATATCAAAGACACGGCTGAAAACTTAAGTAGTGTGATATCTGAAATCATTAAACTAGAGCCCGACTTAATATATTTTCCTTCACTAGGCATGGCAAAGTGGACAATTCCTCTTGCCAATATGCGTTTAGCTAAGTATCAAATTATGTGTTACGGCCACCCAGCTTCAGCCTTCTCTAGACATATTGATTACAGCTATTGCTCAGAGCCAAGAGAAGGATGGGATTTCCAGCAATTTTGTATGGAAAAAATTGTGCCCATCTTCCAAGGTAGAGACTTTATTTGGGAGCCTCATCCTGATTACGAAACTTTCGATATAGAAAAACCTAACGACGGTGTCGTGCGCATAGCAATAAATAGTTCATTGCCAAAAATAACGCCTCGCTTTATCCAAATGTGCCGAGTTTTATTGGAGCATTCATCCGTACCGATTGAGTTCAATTTCTTTTTAGTAAGTCACGATACTGCCTTTGAGAAGTCTGTTAATAAAAAGCTGGCAGGCACTGCAAAAGTCCACCCGCCAGCAGACTATATGACCTACATGAAAAATTTATCCATTTGTGATTTAGCCATCGGCACCTTTCCGTTTGGCGGGTCAAATACTAATACAGACATTGCTTTATTGGGCATTCCAAAAGTGTTTTATAGCGAAGGCTGTGGCCTAGCCTCGTATTCAGACCAAACTGCACTTGATAAATTAAACCCACCCGATATGTTAATGCCTAAAACGGAAGGCGAGTTATTAGCGAATCTTATATATCTGATTCATGACAAGTCATTAAGAGATGAGCTTTCGCAGCAGATACAAGATTCTGAGCCTTATAAGCTGTTTTATGCACATAAAACAGCTAAAGAAGCAAAAGATAACTGCAAGCTCGTAGATGTTATACACTGGATAGAAGAAAACCATAGGAGTGAGGAAAAAACTGAGCTTTCAATTAATGCTCACCAAAAGAAAACAAGCCCTAATCACCTACAAAATCAAAAAACGGATGTTGATTTAGGTGACAAACTATCAAGCATGATTCTTGAAAAAGTTAAAGAAAGGTAGAACGAAAAACCTTTTAATGGTCGATATGGGCAAGCTAGAATATTCTTAACGCTTGCTCAAAATAATACCAACAAGCCCATCAACAGTTTGAAAAGATTCTGACAACATATCATCGTCAGTAATCTCTATATTAAAATGATCTTCCAGTTGAAGAATAAAATTCATAACGCCTAATGAGTCAATATGACCCAAATCTAAATAGCGGTAAGAACCAATATTGTCACAGTTAGGCAAACGTTGTTTTTTTTCCAGTAGAGCAAGTATAAAACTCTTAATTTCTTCACGCATCATTTCGCATTACTCAGTATTTTAATCAACTAAAGACACCCACCGACTTTCATCTGCAGACAGATCAATAGCCTCGCAAAGCTTCAAACCATTTAAAGCATGAGTGCCGCCTAAGACCTCTAATGACTTAAAGACTCCTGATTGTTGAAAATCTGAGTAAGCATCGGCGATGTCATAATATATATTAGCAAAGGCCTCGATAAATCCAGCTGGATGACCAGCCTTAAATCGATTGTATCTGGCTAAATTTGCAACGTCGACTGACGAGGCTCGGTCAAGGATTTCACGACGACCATCAATAGTTGAAACCAATAATTCTTCGGGTTGTATTTGAAGCCATTCGGCACTTCCTTTATCCCCATAGACTCGCACCTTCAAACCATTCCGCTGCCCTAAAGCCGACTTGCTATACCACATCTGGCAATGCAGGCCACCAGAATATCTCAACATACAAGAGACATTATCAATGACATCGTCAAACCAACCATAACTAGCGGCATCCGCTACCACTTGAAGAGGATATTCACCTGTTAAGTAATCAATAATATGGTGAAGGTGTACACCTAAATCCAAGGATATTGTCGAAACCTTGCCATCATTTAAACGCCAAGCTTGTGGTTGAGGCTTTTTCCCTTGAGAATCTAAGCGAGAAAAGCCTTCTTGCGGCATTTCAATTTGAATGTGTTTTAGATTACCCAAGTGGCCAAGTGAAATAATCTGTTTTAACTCACGTAACATCGGGTAACCAGTATAATTTAGTGTGACTGCCAAAAAACCATTATTCGCCTTAACCGACTTAGCAATTAGCTGAGCATCTTCACTGGTTGCAGCAAGTGCTTTTTCACAAATAACCGCATATCCTTGCTTGATCGCCTGAAGAACAATTTCAGTATGAGAGGGTGTCGGGGTTAGCACAACCACAGCATCCAAGTTACCTTTTTCGGTCGCCAACATAGTTTGATAATCGGAATACGTTCGCTCTAATGGAACGGCCCATTCATTCGCAGTTTCAAGGTTGGTTTTATGATCTCGACTGAAACAACCCGCCATCACCTGCCATCGACCATCCATCTCACTCGCTATTTTATGGGTATAGCCAACAGCCGATTTTGTAGAGCCACCAATAAACCCAATTGATAAACATTTTTTCTTTGTAGCTGTCATTTAAGTGTGCACCGAATTAGCAGAAAGCTGTTGAATGAGTTTTTGCTTCATGATTTTTCCCATCGGATTTTTAGGCATCTCTTCGACTAAAAGATAGGATCGAGGCTGTTGATAATCTGCCAAAAATTTTGCACAAAGCCTTTGAAGGGTTCGTGTACTGAATGATGTATTTTTGTCAGGCACAATCACGGCCGTTAACTTCTCACCTAAGCTGTCATCCGGCAGAGGTATTACTGCAGACTCAACAACACTTTCATGCGAGTTAAGTACATCTTCAATATCTTTTGGATAGATATTGATACCACCCGTGATAATGATGTCTTTTTTTCTTCCGAGGAAATACAAATACCCGTCTTTATCAAGTCGACCAATATCACCGGTGCAAAAATAATCTTCCCACATTGAAGCAACGGTAGCTTCTGGTTGTTTATAGTAACCAGAAAATAACATAGGCGTTTTGCACGCGATTTCACCGGGCTGATTTATCCCAACAGGCTCTCTATTATCATCCAAAATTTTTATTTCAACATTAGGGATAGCAAGACCTACTGAACCATTGGCGTTTTTCTGATGATCTAGGTTTGTCACAATAGCGACTTCAGAAGCGCCATAGCACTCATGAAACTCGCATTGGATTAACATTTTCATTTCTTCTCTAACCGAGTCAGGCAGTCTTTCAGAAGACGACACAAGGCAACGTAAGGAATCAAACGAGCATGGGTTTTCATTCAATTCAATTAAAATCTGCTTAAGTTGTGAAGATACAGGTATTGCAAAAGTAACCTTATGCTTGATCACAGCTTGCAACCATTTTTTTGCCGTGTAGCTTCCAAGAACCACACATGTTCCGCCAGTAATAAGCGGAATAATCACTAACCGTTCAGCCAAAGAGTGATACATCGGTGTAGCAATGAGTGTAATATCTTCATGGTTTACCCTATACAACTCTATCGCAGCTTTAGCACGCAGCACTTTAGTCTTCTGAGATAAGACTATCGGTTTTGGCTCGCCAGTAGAGCCCGACGTCATTGTCAGAATGTATGGATATTCAAGAAAGTCATCAGTGTTGATTATGTTTAAACTATACGGCGGTGTTTCTAATAAGGCCTCATAAGAGATAGCACCATGACTTTCCCCACCGACAGATACAAATACAGCATCGTCATCTAAAATAGCGTCAAAGGTAGTCTTCAAATCCGGAACAGATGCATGCCAAACAAATGCATGCTTTACATCAGCAGAATAAATTGAGCGAGAAAGAACTTGCTCGCCAATCGTCATATTATTTGGGACCAATACAAGGCCTATATTTGCCGCCGTCATCATTAAAACAATAAATTCGACACCATTAGGCAGCAGAACGGCTACATGGTCACCTTTTTGTATACCCGCATCTAGCAAACCTTTTGAAAGACTTGATATTTGGTTCGCTAATTCCTGATAAGTAAAAACGTCACCATCAAAAATAACAGCCGCCTTATCTGGCGTCTGTAAAACATGCTTATAAAACTGCTGAATAATTGACATGAAATTACTTCATTCTTATTGATTGGATTACATTGCGCCAGAAAACTTAAGGAATGCCTTACTACCTAATCGATGCTTATCGGCACTCGCAGTAAGGTAGACGCCCCCTATTTCGGTGTCTCTGCTGATTAAGGTACATCCTCCGACAAAGGTTTCTTGTTGAATAACTAGGCCATGGCCTACGGCAGCATTAATGCCTAAAAACACCTTATCTTTAATAACGGTCTCGCCACCAATGGAAACTCCTCCATTAATCCAGTTGTTATCACCAATTTGGCAACCGTGGCCAATATTGCTATTACTGCTAATGAAATTACTATTGCCTATTTTAGTATAAGGGTGAAGTGAGACGTGATCTAAAATAATATTATTTTCACCAAATTCTATTTCATCATGAACAACAACAGACGGATGAATGTAGTTAATAAACCTATAGCCTTTTTGCTTAGCTTCCTGATATTTACTTTCTCGAATATCGTTCATCTGAACATAGCCAACGGCTATCAACATAAAACAATCTTTAGCGGAAAAGTGATCTTCTATCTCATCAAAAGGAAGCAAAGGAAGGCCGAATAAAACCGAGTCATTAATACAGGGTCTATCGACAGTAAAAGCAATGACATCATAATCAGTTTTAACAAACTGATAGAGCATTTTAGCCATATGGCCGTTACCATAGATTATGAGCTTTTCTTTTTTTAGTTCATTCATATAATTCAGCATTAAGGGTAACTGGAATCTAAATATTTTACTCAGCTTTTGATACAAGCAATTTACAAACCAATTTCTAATTTTATTAGTACCAATGAATTGAAAAATAGGTATGATAATTGCGTAAACGAGAACCATAATGATAACAAAGAAATAATAATATGCTTGGAAAAGAAATAGATTTACTTAAAAACTACCCAAAATCAAAACGTGATACAAAAGGTAGAGCCAGAGTCATTACTGAAGAAGATAGAGAAATCGCTCGCCAGTATGGTAAAGACTTTTTCGACGGCGATAGGACTTATGGTTATGGCGGCTTTAAGTACATGTCGAGATTTTGGGGGCCAGTCGTTCCAGACTTACAGAAACATTTCAATTTAACCTCAGATTCATCACTATTGGATGTAGGCTGTGCAAAAGGTTTCATGCTTTATGATATTCAACAGCATATACCGAGCATCAACTTAGCAGGCTTAGATGTATCAGAGTATGCATTAGAAAATGCTAAAGAGGAGATTAAGCACTTAGTTCGGATTGGTAATGCTAAAGAGCTTCCTTATGAAGATAATAGCTTTGATGTCGTTATGTCTATTAACACAGTTCATAACTTGGCAGAACATGAGTGCGGCCAGGCACTAAGAGAGATAGAGCGTGTTAGCAAAGGAAAGTCGTTCATTACGGTGGATGCATATCGAAACGAAGAAGAAAAAGAACGCATGTTAGAGTGGGCACTAACGGCTAAGACTATCATGCATGTAAATGACTGGAAAACCTTCTTTCAAGATTATGGCTATACCGGTGATTTTTACTGGTTTATACCCTAGCGTATTTAAATTATATGAAACCTCTAAACCTTATTTCTTCCCAAATCAGACTCACTTTGTGTGACATATCTTCAAAGACTAAAACGCCTCATTTGGGTAGTTGCCTTTCCTGTGTAGATATCCTTACAGCACTATATTGGCATGCTTTGAATATTGACCCTGCCAACCCCGCTGATCAAGACAGGGATTATTTTCTTTTAGGAAAAGGTCATGCAGCATCAGCCTTGTACACAACGCTTGCCTACCGTGGGTTTTTTCCAATTGATAATCTCTACCATCATGGCAAAGACAACACCCCATTCGAGGAGCACTCCGGTATAAACTCCCCTGCCGGGGTTGAATCAATATCTGGGTCTTTAGGGCATGCTTTGTCAACTGCCGCAGGCATGGCACTGGCTCAAAAAATCAAGAACAAACAGAATAAATTTTATGTCTTAATGGGTGATGGCGAAATTAATGAAGGTACCGTTTGGGAAGCGGCTATGTTTTCTTCAAGCAATAAACTCAGCAACCTAGTAGCGATTATCGACTTTAATAAACTGCAAGGTACTGGTAGAAGTTGCGACATCATGCATTTGGAGCCCTTACATGAAAAATGGACATCTTTTGGTTGGAACACCATCAGAGTAAACGGGCATGACCCAGAAGCGCTTAAAAGTGCTTTCGACCGAGCCAGTAACAGTGAATTACCGACGTGCATCATCGCAGACACTATAAAAGGAGCTGGCGTTTCTTTTATGGAAGATGATAATAATTGGCACTATAGGGTTCCTACCAGCGAAGAGGTTGCAAAAGCGGCCATTGAGCTTGGCGTTCAAACGGATTCAACACAATGAGAAATATGTTTGCAAAAGTGTTAACGGAACTTGTCGCCAAAGACGAAGAGGCCATACTATTTTATGCAGATATTGGTAACCGCCTATTTAACCCACTGAAAGAGATTGATCAAAATAGAGCCATTAATGCCGGCATCGCAGAAGCAAACATGACATCAATGGCAGCTGGGGTTGCCAAGATGGGAATGAAACCTTTTATCTATACCATCACACCATTCCTCACAGCGCGGAACTTTGAACAAATCAAAATTGATATCGCCTACCAGAACTTACCTGTAATTATCGTGGGAACAGGTTCTGGTATGAGCTACGCAAATTTGGGTCCAACCCATCATTCATTTGAAGATATTGCTCTAATACGCGCTCTTCCAAACATGAACATCGTCTGTCCTGCCGATGAGGTTGAACTAGAGGTATTGATGCCTCAAATTTATAAGCTTAACCAGCCTTGCTATTTCCGCATTGGAAAGAAGAATGAGCCAATCAATTATGAGACGAAACCCGACCTAACATTTGGCAAAGCACATGTGATTGAAACAGGTTCAGAAATAACAATCCTCTCAACAGGTACAATATTACCTCTAGCAAAACAGCTCCAACTTGAATTAAAGAAACGCGGTTACACACCAGAACTAACAAGTTTTCATACTGTCAAACCCATAGATGAAATCTATTTGAAGTACGTTTCAACGCAGTTCAAGCATATCATAACCCTTGAAGAACATAATATTCACGGAGGTTTTGGCAGTGCAGTCTTAGAGTGGTGTAACGAGCAACAAGCTAGCCTTCAAGTTCATAGGTTCGGTTTGCCGAATCGCTTTATTGATCAAGTTAGCTCTCGAGCATCCGCCTTAGATAAGGCAGGCCTTAATCTAGATACAATCATGAAATCACTAGAACAGAGAATGCGCTAGTGCACATCGGAATTGACCTTGATAACACAATTATTAACTACGCGGGAGTCTTTCACCAGGTCGCAAATGACTTAGGATGGATACCTTCATCTGTAGGCCAAAGTAAAGCAGAGGTTAAACAACACTTCATAGATAATGATAACGAAGTTCAATGGACGGAACTACAAGGCCTTGTTTACGGAAAAGAAATCTATAAAGCCAAGCCCTACCCTGGATGCATAGATGCACTCAGAGAACTCAATAATCAAGGTTATATCCTTAGCATCATTTCTCACAAGACCCGTTATCCGGTTATAGGTGACAGGGTTAATCTCCAAGAAGCGGCAAAAAATTGGCTAGTGGAAAACAAAATTACCGGCATAAATTCACCTGTCATCCCCCTCACTAATATATTTTTTCGGGAGACGAAGTCAGCAAAGATCCAAACAATCAGAGAAAAGCAATGTGGTATTTTTATTGATGACTTGGTTGAAATCCTCACACATACAAACTTTCCATCATCAACAAAGTGCATCCTTTTTTCCGAGCAAGCCCAAGCACATGAAATAAAACAGATAAAACACTGGAATCAACTGCTGGAGCTCATATGATCTACCCGGAAGTATCTCAATTCCTTAAGGAGCGTCTTCGAACCGCCTTTGAATTAGAAATAGTAGCCAGTGGTGCAAACAATCGTGCCTATCATGTATCTACAAATAATGGAGACTTTTTCCTAAAGGCCTTCTCAAAGCATTCACCTAGCTCAGCCAAAAAACTGATTAGTGAATACCGCTTTAGTGAATACATCTGCAACCTTGATACCAATGCATATGCGGCAAAGCCCGTTGACTATTGTCTAGACCGCCTGCTGGGGCTTTACGAATTCATTGATGGAGAAGAGATCACAAACTGCCAACTCAGTGAAATTCAAACAGCTTTAGCCTTTATTGATCATATAAATTTATCGAAAAATGTCTCTTCAGCAAACTCATTACCTGTCGCATCTGACTCGCCCAAAACCTTATACTCTTTCACTGACCTGGTAAGTAAGCGTATTAAACGCTTTAACGAACTGAACGCTGAAGATGAAGAGACAAAAAGATGTTTGGCTTTTGTATCTGTGATTGAAAAACACCTCAAGAAAATAGAACATGACCTCCAATTTAAGAATGACAAATCCTGGCGTTCAGCCTTAAATAAAACCATTCTTTCACCTTCTGACTTTGGTTTTCACAATGCGCTAAGAACTAAGCATGGCATACAGTTTTTTGATTTTGAATATGCTGGCTGGGACACTCCTTGGAAAACTCTGTGTGACTTTTTCGCTCAACCAGCCGTTCCCGTTAGCCTGGATCATATTGAGTTATTCTTAAATAACCCACTAATGTTTGAAGTAAGAAATAATTTGGATGTATTACCAACTATATACGAGCTCACCCTATTAAAGTGGTGCCTGATAATGCTCAATGAATTCATACCTGATACTCAGAGACGCAGACAGTTTGCATGGCACGGTTCATGCTACTCGTTACAAGAAAATGATAGTTCTCAGTTTGATATTGAGAAAGTTAAATTGGCTCAACGATTAAAAAGCCAAGAATATTATGAGCAAATAGAGGGTAAACTAAACACCCTCAGAGGAATCATAAAGAGAGTCCGTTAGTATTATGAAAGCAGCAGTATTATTCCAAACAGGACAGCCATTAAGGATAATAGAAGGTATCAATGTACCAAGCCTACAAAAAGGACAAGTTCTCGTAAGTGTTCTATATAGTGGGCTTTGTCACTCCCAACTAATGGAAGTATGTGGCGGTCGAGGGGAAGACAAATACCTGCCTCACTTATTGGGCCATGAAGGTATGGGAGTTGTGCAAGAGATCGGCGAAGGCGTTACGAAAGTAAGCCAAGGAGACCACGTTGTTATTGGTTGGATAAAAGGTGAAGGACTCGACGCCCCTGGGGGTAAATATGAACATGATGGTTACCTTATCAATTCAGGCAGTGCAACGACCTTAACTGAAAAAACAATTGTTGCTGAAAACAGGCTTGTTAAACTACCTAAAGGCTTCCCACATAAACTAGCAGTACTACTTGGCTGCGCTTTACCCACTGGACTTGGTCTTGTTTTTAACGAATTAAAACCAAAAGAAAACAAGTCTATTGCCATCTTTGGCTTGGGAGGCATTGGGATGAGCGCCTTATTAGCGTGCAAACTAAGCAACCCCTCTATACTAATTGCTGTCGACATATCCGAAGAAAAGCTCGCACTTGCTAAGCAACTAGGCGCGAGCCATACAATTAATGCAAGCGAAACAGACCCTGTACAAAAGATCCATGAGCTTACTCAAGGAGGTGTCGACTATAGTTTAGAAGCCGGTGCATCAACCAAAACCATAGAGCAAGCTTTTGAAGCGCTTCGTGATGGAGGAGGACAATGTATATTTGCATCTCACCCAAGCGATGACCAAAAAATACAGTTGGAGCCACATGCCTTCCATCGCGGAAAACAAATCAAAGGCAGTTGGGGAGGTGGAAGCTTTCCGGATAAAGATATCCCGAAGTTCACGTCCTTATACTCTCAAGGTAAGCTTGACTTAGCACCCTTAATATCACATGAATTCCCTCTAAGTGAAATCAATGAGGCTCTACAGGCTATGAGGGATAAGAAGCTTGTGAGAGCATTAATTAAAGTCTCTGAGGCATAACGCGTTGATCTATAAAACCTTAAGAGAGTTTGATGTTGCTAACGACGGGACACTAATTGTACATAGTTCCTATCGACGCCTTGGTAAAGTGATTGATGTTAGGCACTGCTGTCGTGAGCTAGCGAACTATATGGAAAAAGGAACTGTAGTAATGCCAACAATGACTTGGCGAACAGTGACCCCACAACAACCAGTATTTGATATTGTCAAAACACCATCTCATGTAGGCATTCTAAGTGAAGTGTTTCGAACAGAGTTCGCTTCTCATAGATCTTGGCATCCAACGCATTCTGTCGCGGCAATCGGATCCTGTGCACAAGAGTTAACAAGTTCTCACCATTTGAGTCACTCACCTTGCTCTAATCAAAGCCCGTATGGGTTAATTAGAAATAGCTCTCTGCTAGAAGATTGCTACATTATGTTTATTGATGTGGGGCTGGAAAGCTGTACCTTCATTCACCACTACGAAGAAGCATATGCCCCTGAGATCTACCTTTCTAATGATATTGAAAATTACGACATACACAGCGATGGAGAATACCTATCAACAACCCATACCTTTCGTCATCGCCCACTAGCCAAAAACTTTCATCATTTCATCAATGAGATGACAGCAGGAACAGATTACATGACATCATCTATCGGTGATGCTCTGATACTTTTAATGAAAGCGGATTCGCTAAACAAACATTTGTGTCAAAAATTTAGTGAAAGCAAATACGCATCCTTTAGCCCTTATTCTTATTTGTAAGACAAGAAAAATAACTATGTTAAAAAATATTAAGCAGACTCCAAAACTAGATATTGACCAATTCTTTAAGCATATTAATGATGAAGCATCGTTGCATATAGATGGCATTCGCTACGAGATGAATAACGGCGTTGCCATCCAAATAAAAGATCACTCCACAGAGCAAAGCCAGACAAGCGCTGTATATGAATACATGTGGGAGCAAACGCAAGAAGATTGGTGTGAAGAAGCTATCCAACACAACCTAAACACTCAGATTCGCGAATACCCAAGTATTCAAGAACATATTGCATCCTTACCTGAGAAATCAATCGTTTTAGATCTAGGTTGTGGCTCTGGATTTTCAGCGTATGCGCTATTTAGAGAGCAACTAGCAAACTTAAACTACTATGGTGTCGAAATAAGTGACGGCATATTCCATGCTCGCAAATGGATGGATGCTCATAATAATAAAGGGCACTATCTAAAAGGAGATATAGCCGAACTACCCTTTCTTGATAATCAAGCCGACATCATTTTGTGTACTGGAGTACTGCAACATACAGATAGCGTAGATAAGTCTATCGCCAGCCTAGCTCGTATTTTAAAACCAAAAGGTACAGGCTTTGTAAACTGCTATAAAAAGCCAGCCCCGATTCGAGCGTTTAGCGATAAATTCATCAATAGTCATGTAAAAGACCTGCCAATCGAAGAAATTAAATCCCAGCTAGACTCTCTGACTCAATTTGGCATGTCTCTAGGTCAAAACAAAGCTGAGATTGACGTACCAGCAGATATAGAAATTCTGGGCATTCCAAAAGGCAGCTACCCTCTGCAACAGTTTTTTTTCGACTATGTATTTAAGGCCTACTTCCATGAGCATCTAAACGAAAACCAATTGGGTTTTATGAATTACGACTGGTATTCACCCAAAAATTGCCATCAGTTATCTGAAGATGAATTTTCAGAACTGTTAGTCAAACACAAACTTAAAATAGAAAAAACTAAAGAGACGGGAACATTTATCTCAGCAGTAGTAACGAAAGAGGTTTAGTTATGTCGATCACGAAATATAAAAAACAATATGATGATCAGGGCTTTGCCATTTTACCTGACCAATTGCCAAAAGAAGACTTGAAGAAAGTTAAACATGTTCTTTCTCAAATGTGTCAAGCGAGATTGCTTAGCCTCGGGATAGAAACTGACGCCCAACAAGATATAGATTCTCTTTTATTGTTGATACTGAAGAATTCACCAGACTCTGTTCGTGAGTTAATAATCGCTTTCAGGGACCACAGTTGCTGGTATGAACTTCTAGTGAACCAAAATCTGCAAACTATAGCCAGGGAGATGCTAGGATGCGAAGAGTTAATGATCGTACATGATTCATGCATGCTTAGAATTGACCCACAACAAGATGAAAAGCGCCTCTTAAAGTGGCATCAGGAATTCCCTTATATTCTGAAATCCGACCCTGGCCTGACGCTTTGGATTCCGTTAACAGATATTGATCAAGATATGGGTCCAATGCAGATTATTCCTGAAAGCCATCATGAGGTTATCCCAGTGAAGCTTTCGAAAGCAGACAAAATACTTAACGCAATTGAACCCCTCTCTGAAGACCTTTCAGATAATGAAGACATTTTTTCACCATCAGTCAATGGAGGTGATGTCGTAGCACTTCACGGGTATACCATCCACAAGAGTGGTCAAAACAAAAATCCCAATAAAGCACGCTGGGTAATCGTTATCAGATATGGCGATATGTTTTGCCCCAATTTAGTAAAAACGGGTTGGGATGTTTCCAGAGACAAGCGCAGTGCTCTTAGCGTTCTGCAAGATCGGTTTCCAAATTTAGTCGCGAAATAGCATAACAACAATGTGGTTTCAACAAGTCACCGTTAAACGAACATATAGCTATCAATACTACAAATTAGAATAAGGAACAGAAATGGTCATTTTGGGTTTACATTTCGGTCATGACTCGAGCATATCTATACTCAAAGATGGCGAGCTTTTATGCTGTGTAGAACTTGAAAGACCCAGAAGAATAAAACATGCTATCGGGATTCTTTATTCAGATGTCATGTTGATACTAGAACATTACAACATAAGCATTGAAGAGATTGATTACTGCTCTGTCACGAATACGCAAAACGTTGAATATGTATTCGTTGAACCAAAGAAACTATCCTTTAAGATAAAACAAACACCAAAAACGAAAACATACTGCCCTAATTTTGACGCAAAGGCGGCGGCCCTACTCATAGAACAAGAAAAAACTAGGGGCGTCTTGTTAAAAAATATCGCTCAACAAACCACCCATCCTTATTTAAAACGTTTGCTGCCAGAATTTCTCAACCCAGATCTTCCATCAGTCCCGCCTATCGAAACATTTACGTTTTCGGCGAATTGGAATAACCAAGTATCAATTGGCGAACTGGCAGACAATGTGAGTCTAGATTGTATCGAAAACCAGCCTTTGGTCATGCATCTTCCGATCGAATTCCGCTTAGGCAATCATGACATTCCAGGGTTTCTGTTTTCTCATCATTTTGCTCATGCAGCCGCCAGTTTCTTCACAAGTAACATGTCGAAAGCGGCCATCTTCTCACATGATGGCAGTTTACCAAACTCCGGCTACCTTGGAGGCATGTTGTATTACGGCATTGAGAACAAGATTTACTCCTTAACACCCCATTACTTATCTGTTGGTCACCTATACGAACGAGTCGCAGCTTTTTTAGGCTTGGGTGCAGAAGCTGGCCCAGGGAAAATGATGGGCCTTGCACCTTATGGAAAACCGGTTTTCTACGAAGACAACTTTATCCAAAACTTCAATATAAACGATGCAAAACTGCCTGACGATAATCATATTGGCTTTGAGACTTGGGCTGATGATGATAGGCATCCTCTTTTAAATGCTTGGATGACACACATATATAAAAGAACTGTCGAATTAAACTACGATATGGCAAATATTGGAAATCCTGATTTTATATTGGAGCCGCTTGCCACCGATATTGCAGCAAGTACACAAAAGCTCTTAGAGAGTATCATGTTGAAGACAAGCCATTCCCTTAAAGCAATTCTCACCAAACTAGGTATTGATACTTCCAATTTGTGCATGTCGGGAGGAGTCGCACTAAACTGCCCAGCAAATACACTCATTGCTGAACGAAGTGGGTTTAATGATTTATTTGTCCCCCCTTCTGTTCATGATGGAGGCTTGTCCATAGGAGCTTGCTTAGCGACTTACCATCAGCTTCTAAATGCACCTGTTTCATACAACAATAATATTAAATCTAGTTGTTTCTCTTACTTAGGATTAGAACCCAAGGCTGATCAAGAATACATACTGGATATTATCGCGAATACCAATAGTACTCTAAAAGTCATTAAAACCGACAACATGGAAAAAATGGCCGCTACCTATCTTTCACTAAACAAGTTCATCGCATTATTTGAGGGAAGAAGTGAAATTGGCCCTCGCGCTCTAGGACACAGAACAATCTTAGCCAACCCTAGTCAAAAACAGAATTGGCGCTGTGTGAATGAAATAAAATACCGGGAGCACTGGCGCCCCTTTGCCCCTGCAGTGTTAGAAGAGCACTCAGACACATGGTTCATAGGAGCTCCAACCCCATCACCTTTTATGCTTTTCACAGCCAATGCAAGAAATAACAAGCTTCCAGCAATTACACATGTAGACGGGACAGCAAGAATACAGACCGTTGACAAAGGCTGTGGAAAGCTCAGGCAAATATTAGAAAATTTTTATCAAATTACCGGTGTCCCGGTCTTAATGAATACTTCATTCAACGGGCCTGGCGAACCCATCGTTGAAACGCCAGAGGATGCGATAAAATTTTTCGCCAACTCGCAATTAGATTATCTAATAATATATAATTATCTTATTGAGAAATAACCAAGACTATGACCAATTCGATACATATTTCGAAAGATATCAACAAACTGAACGTTCTGGATTTGAACGAACTCAAATCCTTAGCGGCGAAGCACCAACGTTATCGTTTTTGCTTACATGAGAACGAAAGCTCAGCAATTCAGGAAATGATAATATGCCTTAAAGGGCAAAACTATTTTAATCCACACAGACATCCAGAAGGAGTGGTTGAGTCGTACCATATGATCGAAGGCTCAATGGATGTCTTTTACTTTAATGACCTTGGCGACATTATAGGGAAGACAAGATTATCTGCCTTGAATGGAGGTAATACAGAAGATCATTTCTTCCATAAAATTTCTGCTCCAATTTACCATACCGTTTTTACACGCACTGATTGGGCGATCTATCATGAGGTAGTAACGGGACCATGGAGCGATTCGACAAGTGAGGTCGCCTCATTTGCTCCGCAAGATAAACAAAATATTAACGCATTTATGAAGCAGCTTAATGAATACAATTAAACAAAAACTTCGTGTAGCTGTTGTAGGCTTAGGCTCATGGGGTCAAAAAATCGTCAAAACGATTCAACAAGAATTACCAGATGCCACATTAACCCATATCGTTACGTCTAATAAAACCATGCAAAAGCAATACATGCAACAGTGTGAGGTGCTCTCTAACTGGCTAGAAGTTATCCCCAAGAAAAATGAATTTGATTGCCTGGTAGCCGCCCTTCCTCCAAACCTAAACCTAAAGCTCGCCGAAGATCTGCTGCCACATGGTATTCCTATCTTCTTTGAAAAGCCCTTAGAGATCAATTATGCAAATGCCTCGAAAATTCTCTCTTTGGCAGAGCAGTTTGAAAGCATTGTACAAGTCAATCACATCGATCTTTACAACCCTGCTATCCAAGAAATTCGGAGCAGGCTAAAAGGTAAAAAAATCGAAGTCGACGCAACAATTGGCGCTGCCTACCCTACTCGAGACGTAATAAGGCCACTCTGGGAATACTCACCTCATTTTATTGCCGCAAGTATGGAGTTGGCAGATTCCGCGCCTGTTAAACTCGAAGCGAGACAACTACCTATCCCCAAAGAGCTCCAAGATAACGAAGAACGTGAGGTCGTAGAACTAAGCATATTATTCGAAAACGGTTCCTTAGCTCGTATCATTGCTGGTAATGGCATACTCAAAAAATCTAGAAAAATGACCGTCAAATCTAATAAAGACAGCTATGTCTTCGAGGACAGAGCGACAATAGCACTCAGTAAGAATGGAAATGAAATCGTCGTAGACTCTCAATTACCACTTGCATTATCTCTCAAACACTTTATCGATAAGGTGAGGAATAATGACACTAGCCTAACTGAATTTAAAAGTGGAGTTAAGGTTATTAAACTGTTAGAAATAGCAGATCAGTCATTAGCAAACAACCGAAAAATAGCATTATGAGCAGGACAGATTCTAAGCTGGCAATTTATGGTGGAGAGGCATTCATTAAAACATCCTTTCCTCCTAGAAAAGCATTTTCCCAGTCAGAAGAACAGGCTGTGCTAAGTGTATTGGATCACTATAGAGACAGCCCAAATGATCCAAGTTATAGAGGGCCTTTTGAGGCCGAGTTATGTCAATACTTTTCAGAGTTTATGGGGGGTGGTTATACCGTCGCTGTCGCGACCGGCACAGCCTCGGTATACGTAGCCTTGGCATCCCTAGAGCTTACCAAAAATAGCGAAGTCATTATTTCTCCAGTTACTGACGCGGGGCCGCTAAACTCGATCATACTACAAGGACTCATTCCCGTCGTATCCGATTCAGCCCCAAATAGCTACAATACTGACTGGTCACAAATCGAATCAAAGATCACTGATAAGACATCCTGTATTATGCTAGTCCACTGTGGCGGGCTTCCCATTGACGCAGAACACATTGTTAGAGAGGCCCACAAAAGAGGAATCAAAGTTCTCGAAGACTGCTCTCAAGCCCCTGGAGCAAAGCACAAGGGTAAACGTGTGGGTTACTTTGGCGATATAATGGCAACATCTACAATGTATAGAAAAAACATAGCCTCACCTGGTAGCGGCGGACTTATATTTTGTAAAGATGAGAGCTTATATCATAAGGTCTTGGCCTACTCAGACCGTGGCAAACCGCTCTGGTCTGAAGATTATGTTGAACGAGACCCTTCTCAACACCTATTTCCAGCATTAAATTGGAACACTAACGATTTTAGTTGTGCCGTTACCTTAGCCTCACTAAAGCGCTTAGATGATACCATTACAAAACGTACACTTGCGATGAAAAGCATTCAGCAAGCTTTAAATAGCGAGTCATTAGTATGCTCTATACCTGATTGGGAAGGTGAACCATCCCCCTTTTTTATTCAGGTCTTTGTCAATATTGCTAAGCTCAGTTGTACCAAAACAGCATTCTGTGAAGCCCTCTTGAAAGAAGGGGTTCCTTTAAATCCAAACTATAAGTTCCTAGTCTCGGACTGGATGTGGTCTCATCAACACTTCCAAGCGCAGCCCGTTGTTACGGAAAATGCCACCGCAGCGAGAGACTGCTCTTTTAATTTATATGTCAATGAAAACTACATCCAAGAAGATACTGAAGCCATCATTGGCGCGATAAAAAAAGTAGAAAACTGTTTCCAAATATAACAATTATGAGATAAATATGGATATATCCGAAAACATCACGAATCCTTTGTATCATCACCGAAACGACTGCCGTCTATGTTTAAGTTCAGATATCGAGATAGCTATTCCTTTTGAACCGACAGTTTTAGCAGAGAAATACGTTACAAGTATCCCTACGCCAAAACAACCAGCATTCCCCGTTGATTTGTATATGTGCAATCAGTGCGGGCATGTGCAGATACTTGATGTCATAGACCCTGAATATCTGTGGTCAGAGTACACCTATCATTCAGGGCAAACACAAGGAATCATCGACCATCTAAGCGAGGTGGCGAAGCATATTCTTTCTGACTTTCAGCTTTCAAACAACAAATTTGTAATCGATGTAGGTAGTAATGACGGAACACTGTTAAAGAACTTCAAGCAGAAAGAATACCGTGTTCTTGGCATTGACCCTGCAAAAGATATTGCTGAAAAAGCAAGCTCAGATGGAATCGAAACCATTCCTAGCCTTATGACCCAGGCTCAAGGTAAAACCATATCTAAGAAATATGGCAAGGCAGGGATTGTTACTGCATTTAACGTGTTTGCTCATGCAGATGAAATGGTAGATCTCGTCAAAGGCATTGTAGAGGTTCTTGATCGGGATGGTTTATTCGTTTTTGAAGTATCTTACCTTAAAGACATAATAGAAAAGATGCTGATAGGCACTATTTTTCATGAACACCTATGCAACCACTCTCTTCACCCACTTAAAGCATTCTTAGAGAATTACGGTTTACAGATATTTCATGTAGAGCACGTATCAATCCAAGGAGGCTCATTAATCGGTTATGCTCAACACCAAGACTTCAAGCGCCCAATTAATATGAGCGTCCTAGATCTACTAGATGCAGAGAATGCTATGTCTCTGCATAGTAAGGATACGATGGCAGCCTTTGTTAGTAAATTTGACGATATGAAAGAACAGGTAAGCCAAATTATCTCCCGTTATTCCGGCCAGGAACCCTCTTTGGCAGGTTACGGCGCAGCAAGAAGTGGCCCAATGCTACTGACACAGTTTGGTTTGAACGGACTAGTTTCTTCTATTTATGATGATCACCCTCAAAAGGTCGGCAAACTTACTCCTGGGGAGTACGTTCAAGTCCAGCCAACGGAAAGATTGATTCTAAATATGCCTAAAGTCACTTTCATTCTCGCGTGGATTCATGCGAAGAATATCGTGAAGAAACACATGAATTACTTAGAGCAAGGTGGTGTATTCGTTACATTGACCCCGAGTATCACAGTAATAACTAAAGACAATGCACATGACTGGTCATAGAAAACTAAATCTCGGATTTATCGGAGCCGGCTTTATCGGTCAACTTGCTCATATAGAGAACTACGCTCAACTCGATAATTGCAGGCTGGCAGCATTGGCGGAAAGAAGAGAAGATCTTCGAGATTCGGTCGCCAGAAAATACGCTATCCCAATCTCTTATGCAGATCACCAATCTTTGTTGGACAATCCAGATATTGATGCTGTAGTGGTAGTAACAGCACGCCAACACACGGCTGAAATAGTCAAAGACTGTCTGCTATCAGGAAAGCATGTTTTTAGTGAAAAACCCATGGCTTCGAATCTAGAAACGGCAAAGTCTTTAGTACAGCTAGCAAGAAAGCAAGGTCTTAATTATTGTGTTGGTTACATGAAGAGATTAGACCAGGGCGTCATCAAAGCAAAAATACTTTTTGACGGCCTTATCAACTCAAACGAGATTGGTTCCCTACTACATGTGAAGGCGACTTGCTATATGGGCGATAGTTACTGCAAGGCGACGGGGAACATTGAAAGTAAGCTGCCTCGCCCACCTTTCATTGAAGAAGCACAATTGGCTCCTAGTTGGCTAGAAGAAGATGAAAAGCCCGTATTCGCTCGCTATAACAATGTATATTCCCACTTAACGAACCTATTGGCCTACTTCCTCGAGCGCTCTCCATCAATCGAATACTTCAATTACCTTTCTCCACTGTCACAGACCTGTGTTTTAAATTATGGACATTGTTTAGCTACACTAAACACAGGCGAGAAAATTCAAAGAGAATGGGAGGAAGAAATTGAATTCATTTTCGAAAAAGGTTCCCTAACCTTAAGCCTTCCACCGGCATTATTACGAAACGTTCCAGCTAAAGTAAGTTTAGAAAAAGCGGGGGATGAGTTTATCAAAACAAAATATAAATCAGACTGGTCTTGGGCATTTAAACACCAAGCAATAGAGTTTGTTTCAAGCTGCCTAACTAAAACCCCTTCTGTCATCAGTGCAGATCATGCTCTCACTGATTTTGAGGTCATAGAAAACATATGGAAACACCGGTCGAAATCTGCCCGATAGTAATAGGTGCAAGCGGATTAGTTGGCGGGCACCTAGTTCGTTTTTTAAAACATCGATACCCCTTAACCATGGGCACTTATGCAACAAAAGAAATACCAGGTCTTATTAAGTTCAAGCTGGGCGATGACATACAGAGTATTATAACGCCTAGAAAACAGACTTTAGTTGCTTATATTTGTGCATCATTGACAAATATTAACTGGATAAATAAACATCCTGAGCAAAGTTGCAAAGTAAATGTTGAGGCAACGATATCTCTAATTGAACAGTTAGAAGATTGCGCCGCTAGGATTATTTTCGTATCAACAGACAATGTCTTTCGAGGTGATGAAGGAAATTATAGAGATTATTCAGAGACAAAGCCGGTGTCTGAATATGGCAAGCAAAAGGTATCTGTTGAAGAGTATTTAAGAAGCCACTGCTCAAACTACGCTATTATCAGACTAGCAAAAGTCATCGGAAGCGAATTCAATGACGGGACAATCCTGAACGATATTTATAATCAATTGCAAAGCGGAAAAAAAATAAATGCAGCGACTGATTTAAGATTCAACCCTACCGCTATTGGCGATATCGTTGAAGTCTTATCAAGGCTAATCGACAAGCAATATAGTGGTACATTTAATTTCTGCAGCCCAATCAGCTATAACCGCTTCGAACTTACAGAAATGATTAAGCAAAATTTACCCGGAAACTCAGCACAGATAAACAAGGTTCTATTCTCAGAGATAGACCCTTCAGGTGAGCGCCCACTGAATACGACGATGGTGAACTCCGAAGTATTTCAGTCATTTGTTTTTACCCCTATTGAGGCATGTATCAAACAGCTTATTGATGTTGCCTAAAAGGTAGCATACTACTAGTAAGCTTTATAAAAGAAACAAATTCAGTTAAATGGCGCCATACTTATAATCAACAAACCTAGGGAATAGATCTTTTGCCGCGTCATCACCATTTGCTAAAAATACCGAGTTGGCATCATGCGAAAAAATTGACTCCGCAGCTTGTTCGTACTCTGCTTCAGACCTATCTGTATCGACGCGCCACTCCATTACATGCTTACAATTTGCCATTACATCAGGCATCCCAACATAGGTCGTTGGTGCACGATCAAATGCTGTAAACGCGTTCTCCCAATCTGTCCCGAGTAAACCATACTTCTCGCAATACTTTTCGGTAAGGACGACATGACTTAATGCATCAGAACCAGCTCTTCTTGGGAAAAACAGGTCAACCAGCATTAATCCTGTTCCACCTGATACTGTCTCTTTTGAATAGTGAATCAAGCGAAGTGCATCTAAAACGTCGGCTTCTATCAATTTCGCATGGTGCACAACCAAGCCTTGGGGAACAAGCATAGACCCCTTAATATTAATTAAACTTGGGCAGTCTAAAGACGCATATTTCTTCTCTATATAATTCCAAAATTCTTTAGGTAATGGCTTATTCGTATTGCTACCTGGCATAAAAAGAATATAGTCTTCTTTTTTAATGCCAAGGCGGTCAAGCACACTGTCATCATTTAGAAAATCAACACACGGTCTCTCCATTGGAGTATCCCAATCAAGATGTAACATATAACGCCAGACATCGGATACCGACAGACCACTTTTACCACAACGATTAAAAATCAAATAATGAATATCTTGTAAGCGCCCATCACCATAATGAAGTGGTGATAAGTTCACAGGAAAATCAATATCAAAATGGCCTGGTGGAATAAATCCACTTGTTGAAAACGAGCGCATCAACTCCATATCCATTCCTACAACAGCAGTGAATCTATTTGGGTATAGGGTTTCAACTAAAAGCTTATGATCAGGCCTTACACACAAAGTAATAGGATAGCCTGTTTTTTCAATCAAACTACGAGCGAAAGCACAGGTAACAAGGACCTCTCCTATAGAGTTTGGAGACATTAAAATCCAGCCACGGGGTGTCTGTTTCCTTATTGAATCGACAATATCTTGTAGTTGTTTTTTTTGCATTTTTACAATTCTCTTCTAAAGAAAGACTGAATAAACCCTGCTCTAAGGCACTCTAAATATTTTACTACTAATATGTGTTTTTTTTATGTTCTCTCAATACTCTTAAGAACTCTTCTTTATCTAATGGCTGATTACCTAAACGACTAACTTGAATCGCTGATGCTACACTCCCTAAGCCTGCGGCCTGCCATGGATTGGCACCACAGGCCAATGCTAAGCCGGTTGTGATTAACATCGAATCCCCTGCTCCAGCAACATCCATTGGCATTGGATTCAAGGCTGGAATTCTATCCGTTAAAGATTGATGCTTTTGATCTTCCATATGAAGCAACACGCCCTCAGAACCTAATGTCATTATGATATTCCGAGCATTTGCTAACTGTTTCAAACGCTCTGCTACCACCACCAAACCATCTTCCTGATTTCGTAAACTAACCCGCACTTCTCTCTCTGTAGGTGTCAGGAGGTGCATTCCTTTAAAGCGACTGATATCCCCTACCTGAGAAGAACACTGACTATCTCCAACAATAGTAATATCTCTTTTTCGGCAATGTTCAATAATTTTATCCACCAAAATCTGAGGTAAGCACCCATAGTTAAAGTCTGATAATACGAGCAAATCTAAGTCATCAATAAGCGATAGTAATTTATTTTCTATTTCACTCTGAAGCTTTTTACCAATTGAGCCCTGATGTAAATGACTTACTCTGAGCAGAGTTTTATTGTGTGCTCTAAACCTTTGCTTTAAGGTTGTTGGTCGACTTTCGTCTACGGACAAATGCACATAAACATTTTGTTTAGTCAAAGCATCCGACGCGTATTCTCTTGTTTCGTCTTTACCTGCAATACTGATAAAATGAGCTTTAGCCCCTAATCCAGCTGCATGAGCAGCTACTATACCCGCTCCCCCAACAAAGCGCTGAGTATCAACAGGGGTAACAACAATAGTTGGGTCTTCTTGAGACATACCTAAAGGGTCACATGTAATGTACTCATCAACAATCAAGTCACCTATAACACAAACTCTTAAGTTAGAAAGCTGATCTATCAAATATCCCAAACTTTCAATATCAAAGTCATGTCGATGGGCGAATGCTTGTAGTGAATGAATATCCAAACTATCTGTATTCGGCAAGTTTTTGCGAATTAAGTCTAGAGAGGAAAAAGCAGCTTCACCTGAACTAAAAACTAATTTTCCACCATATTTCTTCAAAACATCTCTTTCAACATTAAGGTAATTCTCAAACTCTTTCCCTTTCACCACAACATCCGGTTTTAGTCGTTCTAAAACCTGAGTAATAGGTTCATCAACCAAAAAAGCTTCGTTAACCCAGTTATTGCTTAGAATACCCTCTAATCTCAATTTTTCAGTGACATGAACAGTTTCACCACCAATACGATCACTATTCACACCAACGATGAGTTTGTCACCTAACTCTCTAGAAAAGCGCAATAGCCTCAAATGACCAGGGTGCAGAATATTAAAATTTCCAGAAACAAATACAGTTTTCACGTTGACCACCTAAACTGACAACTTAACTTACCAATCCCAAGTACTTCATCCACTTAACGGTATAACAATTATCATTGTCTTTTAATTCACCAGATCCGTACTTTTTAACCACTTCATTTATAGCAGCATCAATTGAATAACTAGGTACAAAACCTGTCTCAAGTAACTTGTCTGAATTTTGGCGATAAGATCGGGGGTCATTCGATTCTGTGACGATCACTTCTGCTTGTATTTTTGCTTGTACTCGTTTGGCAATATCAAGAATTGAGATATTCTCGAAGCCAGCATTATAATTTCCACTTGGCAAGTCTGGATGAGCAAGAAAGTGCCGGTAAACGGCCGCCATATCTTGAATATGAATGTTGGGACGTGTCTGCTCTCCACCAAAAACGGTAATTTTCCCATTTTTGACAGCCTGCATAGTTAGCATATTGACACTAACGTCTAGACGCATACGCGGAGACCAACCACACACAGTAGCCGGCCTAATATTATGTATTTGCATTTTATCTTGGTAACTTAGGGTAATTCGTTCTGCTACCATTTTTGTTTTGTTGTAGACAGTGATTGGAACAAGAGGTAAGTCTTCTGTGACTTGAAGCTCGTCTTTAATCCCGTAAACACTTCCTGAGCTTGCAAACAGCATATGTTTTACCCCAGCTCGAACCGCCCGATCAGCTAATTGCTGGGTACCTAAAACATTCACTTCCCAAGAGAGTGTTGGATTTAATTCTACACCTGGATCATTAGCAATATTTGCTAGATGAACAATCGCATCTATACCATCAAGAGGGACAGCATCAATATTTCGAACATCCTCTTTTAGCACAGTCAACTGTGGGTGAGGTGTTAAGAAATTCCCGAACCACTGCGTATCAACAACCGTGACTTTATGCCCGTCATTAAGAAGCTGAGGAGTCAGTACGCTGCCGATATAGCCGCAGCCGCCAGTAACAAGTATGTTCATGTATTAAGCTTTATGTTGATAATTTTGAGGAAGTTTTTTTAATTCTTCTAAGTTTCTGTCGATCCATTCCAATGTATCGCCTATTCCATCATTAAGTGCGATATTGTCAGTCCAAGCTAGCTGATTACGAAGCTTTGTACTATCTAACAAATATGCTTGATCTTTGCCTAGGCGATCTTCTGTCACATCGACTAATTCTTCGAAAGGTATTTTTGCAATATCACATACTTGCTCGACAAGCTGACGTATTGAAACCGTTTCACGCGTTGAAATGTGATAAGTGGAACCAGCATCTGCCTGCAAAAGAATGCGTAAAGTGGCCTCTGATGCATCTTTTATATGAATGAAAGATCTCACTGAATGCCCACCACCATGAAGTTGCATTCGCTGCCCTGTTCGGGCAAATAACAAGGCTCGGGGAATAATTCGATATAGCTGCTGACCTGGTCCGTAAACATTTGCTGTGCGGGTAAAAACCACTGGGAATTCATAGGCCTTAAAGAAACTCATTAAGTGCATATCACATGCAGCTCGGGAAACAGCATAAGGTGTACTAGGCGAAAAATTAAAATGTTCTTTTACCCAGCCATCTGTACTTCCATAAGCCTCAGGAGTCGTCACGTGAAGATATTTTTTAATAAATTCTAATTTTCGTAATTCGTCGTGAAAATTTACCTGAGCAACAACATTTGTCTGATACCAATGCTCGGGTGTCTGCCAACTTTGAGCAACCATACCTTGCGCAGCAAAGTTGATGATATAACTAGGCTTATGCTGTTTAATTAAACCCATAAGCTTTTCAAGGTCATGATTCAAGTCAATTTGAAAAAATTGAAAGCGTTCATCAGCAACACTACCCCACTTATAAGGCAGAAATACAGAATTTAGCTCTGGTGAACGGCTCACGCCGATGACCTCATATCCCTGTTCAAGCAAATGCTGAATAAAGTGTGAACCAGAAAATGAGTTACTACCTATTACAAGAAATCGATCTGTCATAATACCCGCTTAAGCTTGTCAGTCTCGTTTGCCTTCATTGATAACACTGTGAATCGGATTTTTTGCAAACGCTTCTTGCCAACAATCAGCTATTGGCCATCGAAGAGGCGGCAAAGGATCCGACTGTGCTTTGCATAATGCAGAATACGTGCCGATATCACGATGAATATCAAAATTGTGCCAGGTAGCGATACGACCGATAAAATGAGGAAGAACTTGAGTACTAAAATCTGTTACTTCTGGGTGCTGTGCTAGCCATGCAAGTAACTCCGGCTCTAAAAGATAAACCGCACCATTTGCACGACAACCTGGCGGCTGCTCTACTTTTTCATGAAAAGCAATCACCACTCCTTGATCGTCTGTCTCTACAATTCCACAGCTTTTTGGCATTTCTGTATCAAAAGTCATCATTGTGATAAGACAACGTGCGGGACGAGAGTACTGGTGATAGTGAATAAATGCAGCAAAGTCACATTGACACCAATTGTCTGCATGCACCAACAATGCTGTATTGTTTTTAAAGAACGCGAGGTTTTTAGTTAAAGAGCTTGCTGTTCCCAAAAGCTTGGATTCATAAATATTACTTACCCATCCAGAGAATTGTGGGCGTTCAAGAAAGTCTGTAACAAATTGAGCATGGTGGTGTGTATTTACAAGAACATTGTTAATCTTTGAATTTTGAAGAGTTTGAAGCCAATACTCTAGTAAGGGCCGGCCACCAATAGGCATAAGGCACTTTGGCCAGTTTTCCGTCAGTGGTTTCAAGCGTGTTCCCAATCCTGCAGACAATAATAACGCGCGTACCTCTGAGGCTTGAGTCATCAGAATATATCCTTATTCTCAGATATATAATCAATGACTGCCAAGAGCCAAATATGGTGAGTCATTTCAACAATATTATAAGCGGAGCTATCAACCCATAAATTAATATCCCCTAGTTGTCGGAGAGGGTTATTTTGAGTGAAACCGGAGACGGTAATAATACTTAAGTTCATGTCAGCTGCTTTTTTGGCAGCATTAATCATATTGGGCGACTGACCACTACTGCTAATAATAATCGCCAAGTCACCGGAGTCTGCATAAGATTCAAACGCTTTTTCTACCCAGTGTTCATAACCGTAATCATTACTAAAACAGGTAATTAAATCCGCTTCGTTAAAATTCATTGCTCTGATTTTTGCAGATTTTAAAAAATCTACGGTTAAATGGCTAGCCATCGCGGCACTTCCACCATTACCAACAATAAATAATTTACGGCCTTTTAAATGCACTTGTTTAATTAATGCAGCACACTGCTTAAGTTGCTCAAAATCTACTGTACAAGTTTTGAGATTGATGGTTGTAAAGTAATCTTTAAAATAATCAGCAGCACTCATAGCGTATCTTTTACATAATTGATGGAAGGCTAAAAACTGTTTTTCAGTTTGTTTTATTCTTATACATTATTAAATAGGCAAGCAATATTAGAGCTAAGTCACTAATAAATAAAATTATTTTTTAATTTCAACATTTCATTCGAGTATAAATTAACACTGAATGCTTAGCAAATACCGAATTACTTAAATCAAAAGTTTTAAGGGAAATTTACAAATAAATCTTTCTTATAAATACTCTCCATATATATGAACCCTGAAATGCTATCGCCTCCCTCCCCATCTTTTATATATTTGTTATATTTATGTTTTACTTTGATCAAATCTTTTCCTCAAAAACAAGGTATCACTCATGGTGAAGCCAATATCAAACTTACCGCTATGCAGTAATTCATCACCAGCCACCTTTGGCCCATCACCAAATGCCCAAACATAATCATCAAGTAAAACCCAACCGCCAGGTTTGACCAAAGGCTCCCAAGCAGCGATATCCTTGCAAACGAAATCATATCGATGGTTACCATCGATATGGAGCATAGATATACTTCCTAGTAATGAGGTTTCTCCAAGCTCTTTGGTTAACAAACCTCCTCTCTTTGAGGATTCTAAATAAACATGAACTGCCTTTTCAGATATATCCCTTATAAAGTTTATATTATCTAATAAAGAAACAGCACCAATAAAACTAGAAAACACTTTATCTAAATCTATTACGCCTTTACCCGCTGATAGATCTTTTTTAAGAACGTCAGCCTTAGCACCTTGATCTTCTGTTTTTTCTATATTCCATGGATCAACACAAACCAAATTACCAATGTTATATTGCTTAGACAACCACGCTATACCAAAAGCAGAACGACCACATAAAGATCCGATTTCTACCAAATCGCCTTTCGGAAGTAACCTGGTAATATGAGCTAATGCAAGCAATTTTGACTCATCACACTGCCCCGAAATTCCAGTAAATTGCTTATGCAAACTTGCATACTGCCCTAGAAGCAAAGGTTCTGGAACAAGGCTATCACTATCACTTATAAAGTGCTCAACAAACTGCTCTTGCAGCATTCGCTCTGCCCACTCGGAACTAGGTTTGAACTTCAACCAATCTTCGTTGTAGGGCGAAGGTTCGCACAGTAGGAATGTATAAATTTCGGGCTTTCGTTTTTTTAAATCATAAAAAAAAGACCATACGCCAGCATGGGGCGTGTATATATGTGTAATCAATTGTTTTGAAATTAAATTTTGAAACAAACACTCAAAACTTTCTTCAGTGATAAAAGGAAGTCGAAAAAAAATATCGACATTTACATTTGATGCACTAGTCATAACAGAGCTTGCGCCAGTTAGCTTTATACCCAAAGACTTGACGGTAGATATGAAGTCAGTAACTTTATCCATATCGATAGGAAAAACTAAAATATGCATATCCTGCAAAACACGCCCCTCAAAAAAACCACAAAATTAACACACTTATAAAATATAATCTGAATATCTATCCATAACTAACAAATGCAATGCAAACCTTGAGCCAATGATACTTTTACCTTTTCTATCAACCTTGCCCTAGCTCAAAAATCAAGCAATAGAATAAGTTATTAGAGTGAAATCATTTCACAAACTGGCCAGACTCCAAGCATTTTACTCTTACGTTTAGTCTCTAATTTGCAAGTTATTTTCATAGACCGGCATTATTTTGCCTTTCAACATAGTCAACATTAAACCCTTATTAGCTTCCAAATAAATGTTGTGGCTATAAACACGGCTACACTTGAGAAAAGCAGTTAAAAACCAATTAAAAATATATCACTTCAATAACAGGGTATGTTTTTTGCTTTGAACAATTAATCTTTTAATAGGCCATTTTCACATGATTCCTTTTTTCATACCCGATATGCCAACAACGGATCAATTGATTCCCTATCTTAGAGAAATTGATGATAAGCTTTGGTACTCTAACTTCGGCCCACTCTATGAAAAATTCAGCCTGAGTTTGCCTGAACGATGTTTTAACGGCCTGGATCCTGAGCGAACAGTCCTGGTCTCTTCGGGCACCTCTGCTATTGAACTTGCCTTAAAAAGCTTGGAATTACCCATTGGATCTAAGGTTTTGACTAGCTGCTTCACCTTTCCTGCGACTATAGAAGCTATTATTAATGTCGGGCTCACGCCAATAATTTGTGATATTGATAAGAGTAGCTGGCTTTTAACACCTGAAATTGCAGAACAACATATTTCCCAACTTAATATTGCAGCTGTTGTACCCGTTGCCGTATTTGGCATGCCGGTTTGCTCTGAAAGCTGGTCAAATTTCACAACAACTACCGGTATACCCGTGGTAATTGATGCTGCGGCAGCTCTTCTGAACCAAGCAATTGAAGATAATATTACTTATGCTTTCAGCTTACATGCTACTAAACCTTTAGGTATTGGCGAAGGTGGATTCGTAGTTTGTCCATTTGAAAAACAAAGCTTATTAATAAAGAAACTATCCAACTTTGGTTTTGAACCGGACCGCTCTATTAGCCAAATTGGCACAAATGCAAAATTAAGCGAATATCATTGTGCTGTTGGCTTGGCGCAACTCGACAGACTAGAAGGCATTTTACTGAAACGCCGTCAAATATTTGACTTTTTCATAAATACACTTAAGCAGAAGAAGCTACCACTTACCTTACAATCCGGAATAGATCGGCATATACCAACAAACCTATACTTAGTATGCGAGAACATGACTGCA